>Ga0102594_1000203_pt1 | contig 82980 bp, 77 predicted proteins | sample AraplaCol_mLB_r2_2_FD_76863 | JGI IMG/M metagenome (GOLD analysis project Ga0102594, IMG submission 76863) | Arabidopsis root microbial communities from North Carolina, USA - plate scrape MF_Col_mLB_r2 (SPADES assembly) (version 2) | ecosystem: Host-associated > Plants > Roots > Endosphere...
TCTGGTCGTAGTAGGTGGCAGCGAAGGAGTACTTGAGACGGTTCAGCGGCTCGTACATCTCGCGCGCCGCAGTGATGGGCATGAAGTTGACGACGTTCTTCTCGAACTGCACCGGCATGGCCGCCATGTTCTGCGCGGTGCCGATGTGGCCGGCCATGATGAAGATCTTGTCCTGGTTGACCAGCTTCTGCGCCGCCAGCACCGCCTTCTTCGGGTCGTAGCCCGAGTCTTCCACGTACAGCTTGAGCTTGCGGCCGTTGATGCCGCCCTGCTCGTTGATCTCGTCCACCGCCAGCTGCATGCCGTTGCGCGACTGCTTGCCGAAGCCCGCCAGCGGTCCCGACAGGTCCTGGATCGTGCCGATTCGGATCTCGTCCTTGCTCACGCCCTGCTGCGCGAAGGCCGAGCCACCGCCCGCGACCGCCGCGGCGGCCAGCGCCAGGACCCAGAGTCTGTTGAGCTTCATCTTCATCATCGTCATGCGTGTCTCCTCGATTGGTGGATGGTGGCCGTGAAACAGATGAACGGGTCGGGCTGCCCTAGGCCGTGTACATGGCCTCGATGCGCTGCGAATACTTGGACTGCACGAGCTTGCGCTTGAGCTTCATGGTGGGCGTGAGCTCCTCGTCCTCGGCGCTGAGCTGCGTCTCGAGCAGGAAGAACTTCTTGATCTGCTCGACCCGGGCGAACTTCGCGTTGACGCGGTCGACCTCGCCCTGGATCAGCTCCTGCACTTCCTTGGCGCGGGTGAGGCTCTCGTAGTTGCTGAAGGGCACGTCGTTGTCCTGCGCGAATTTCTCGACGTTCTCCTGGTCGATCATGATGATCACCGTGAGATACGGACGCTTGTCGCCGATGACCACCGCATCGGTGACGTAGGGGCTGAACTTGAGTTCGTTCTCCAGCTCGCTGGGGGTGATGTTCTTTCCGCCCGCGGTGATGATGATGTCTTTCATGCGGTCGGTGATACGCAGGAAACCCTCATCGTCGATGCCGCCCACGTCGCCGGTGTGCAGCCAGCCGTCGGCGTCGATGGTCTCGGCCGTCTTCTCCGGCAGGTGCAGGTAGCCCATGAACACGTTGGGGCCGCGCACCAGGATCTCGCCGGTGGCCTCGTCGATGCGCACCTCGTTGTAACCTGCCGCCTGGCCGATGGAGCCGGGCTTGATGCGCGAGACCGGCATGCCGGTGGCGGCGCCGCAGGTCTCGGTCATGCCCCACACCTCCAGCATGGGCACGCCCAGCGAGAGGTACCACTTGACCAGCTCCGGCGAGATGGGGGCCGCGCCGGTCACCAGGAAGCGCGCCCGGTGGATGCCGATGAGCTTTCGCACGTTGTCCAGCGCCAGCGCGCGCGCCACGCGGAACTTGAACTGCAGGCCCGCGCCCACCGGCTCGCCGGCCATCACCCGGGTGGCGATCTGCTCGCCCACGCCGATGCTCCAGGCGTAGGCCGCCTGCTGCACGCCGCTGGCTTCCTTCAGGGCGATCATCACGCCCGAGTAGAACTTCTCCCACACCCGCGGCACGGCGGTGAACACGGTGGGCGCGATCTCGCGCACGTTCTCGGGCACCGTCTCGGGGTTCTCGACGAAGTTGAGGATGGAGCCGGTGTAAAGCGAGAAGTACTCGCCGCCCATGCGCTCGGCGATGTGGCACAGCGGCAGGAAGCACATGCGCTCGTCGCGCTCGTCCTGCGCGATCAGCGTGTTGTAGCCGCGCACGGTGAACACCAGGCCGGCGTGGCTGTGCATGGCGCCCTTGGGCTTGCCGGTGGTGCCCGAGGTGTAGACCAGGATGGCGAGGTCCTCGGGCCGGCATTGGGCGACGCGCTCACCGACGGCATCGGGATGCGCCGACAGGTACTCGCGACCCAGTGCGCGCAGCGCGTCCAGGCTGAGCACGTCGGGATCGTGGAAGCCGCGCAGTCCCTCCATGTCGAAGACCACGATCTTGCGCAGCAGCGGCAGTTGCGCGCGCACCTCCAGCGCCTTGTCCAGCTGCTCGTCGTCCTCCACGAAGAGCACGCGCGACTGCGAGTCCTCGCACAGGTAGTGCACCTGCGATGCCGCGTCGGTGGGGTAGATGCCGTTGGACACGCCCGCGCAGCTGAGCACCGCCAGGTCCGCCAGCACCCATTCGATGACGGTGTTCGACAGGATGGACACGCATTCGCCGCGCGCCAGGCCCAGCGCCAGCAGGCCGCCGGCCACCTCGCGGACGGCCTCGCCGGTCTGCTGCCAGGTCCAGGCGCGCCAGATGCCCAGCTTCTTCTGGCGCATCCAGACCTGATCGCCGCGCTGCTGCGCGCCGTTCCAGAACATCGCGGGAATGGTCTCGCCGGCCAGCACGACGTCGGTACGCGGCTGGATGTGCTGGGTGTCCCACAAGCCCTTCATGGTGTCGTTCCTCTTGCTGCGGCCTTCAGCGCCAGGTCTTCTTCTTTTTCCAGCGCCGCTCTCCGCGCACGCCTTCGTCCTTCATGCCGAGGTAGAACTCCTTGATGTCTTCCTTCTCGCGCAGGCGCTCGCAGGTGTCTTCGAGCACGATGCGGCCGTTCTCCAGCACGTAGCCGTAGTCGGAGGCGTTGAGGGCCATGTTGGCGTTCTGCTCGACCAGCAGGATGGTGGTGCCGCGCTCGCGGTTGATGCGCACCACGATCTCGAAGATCTCCTTGGTGAGCTTGGGCGAGAGGCCCAGGCTGGGTTCGTCCAGCAGGATGAGTTCGGGCGCGGCCATGATGGCGCGCGAGATGGCCAGCATCTGCTGCTGCCCGCCCGAGAGCAGCCCCGCTTCCTGCCCGGCCCGCTCGCGCAGGATGGGGAAGTAGGCGAACACGGTCTCCATGTCGCGCGCCACCTCGTCCCTGTTCTTGCGGGTGTAGGCGCCCATGAGCAGGTTGTCGCGCACCGACAGCAGCGGGAACACCTCGCGGCCCTCGGGCACGTGCGAGAGGCCCTGCTGCACGATGAAGGCGGGGTCCTTGGCGGTGATGTTCTGGCCCTTGAACTCCACGCTGCCCTTGCGCGGGTCGATGATGCCGGAGATGGTCTTGAGGATGGTGGTCTTGCCGGCGCCGTTGGAGCCGAGCACCGTCGCGATCTCTCCTTGGCGCACCTTGAGGCTGACGCCTCGGATGGCCTTGATGGGGCCGTAGGCGCTTTCGACGTTCTGCAGTTGGAGGATGGCGTCGGTCATTGCTGCACTTTTGTCCGGGGTGGCGGCGACGGGCGGTATGCGCCGGGGGCTGCCACTGTGTCGGCCCTTCGGGCTTCCCTGCGGTGCTCGCGAACTCGGCCTGTGCGGCAGAACTCGCTACGCGACTGCGTCGCTACGCTCAGACAACTGCCGCAAGTCAGATCACGAAGCGCGTGTGTCCTTCGGCACACGCGCAGGCCGAGTTCGCTGCGCTCCTCGGCGACACAGAGGCAGCCCCCGGCGCATACCGCCCGCCGCCGCAGCAACGTTCGCGTGATTCGTGCCATCGGCTTCGCCTCGGCGGAGGGGGCAGAGAAGGGCCCGCCGTTTGCAAACCCCCAAGCCCGGCATGCGATGCCCGCGGCAGGCCGCCTCTGGGCCGCTGAGCAGCGCAAGGGAGTCGCGAAGCGACCGGCCCAGTGAAGGCCTGCCGCGGGCATCGCATGCCGGGCGCTCCGTCCAGGGAGCACGAAGGTCTTCATGCGACCCTCCGCAGATTGCTGACGTCATCGACCGTACCGAGGTAAGCCTCGATAACCTTCGCATCCGACTGCACCTCACGCGGCGACCCCATCGCCAACACCTCGCCCTGATTCATGGCCAGCACCCGGTCCGACACGCGCGACACCAGCGACATATCGTGCTCCACCATCAGCACCGAGATGCCCAGCTCATGCTGGATGTCCTGGATCCAGAAGGCCATGTCGGCCGTCTCTTCCACATTGAGGCCCGACGAAGGCTCGTCCAGCAGCAGCAGCTTGGGCTCCGTGCACAGCGCACGCGCCAGCTCCACCACCTTGCGCACCCCATAGGGCAGCCCGGCCACCATCGAATCGCGGTGATGCTGCAGGTCCAGGAGGTCGATCACCTGCTCGGCCTTCTCGCGCGCCGCGATCTCGGCGCGCCGCGTGGCACCGGTGAAGAAGATCTCGCTCCACAAGCCCGTCTGCCGGTGCACATGCCGGCCGATCAGCAGGTTGTGCAGCACCGTCGCGTGCTCGAAGAGTTCGATGTTCTGGAAGGTGCGGGCGATGCCCAGCGCCGCGATCGAATGCGGCGCCTGCTGCGTCAGCGCCAACGGCTGCGCACCGCCGTGCCAGGTGATGCTGCCCGTGGTCGGGTTGTAGATGCGGCTGATGAGGTTGAACACCGTGGTCTTGCCCGCGCCGTTGGGCCCGATCAGCGTGAACACCTCGCCGCGCCGCACCTCGAAGCTCACCTTGTTCACCGCCAGCACGCCACCGAAGCGAACACTCAGGTCCTGGGCCGAAAGAAGGATGTCGCTCATCGCAGCCGGTCCGACTTGGTGAAGGACTTCTGGCGCTTGAACAGCCCGCGCCGGTAGAAGGGAAAGAGCTGCAGCCAGGTGCGAACCTTCAGCCAGCGCCCGTAGATGCCCAGCGGCTCGAAGAGCACGAAGGCGATCAGCACCAGCCCGTACACCAGCCCCTGCAGTCCGGGCGCCTGGCCGATCACCGGCGGCAGCCAGTCCTTGGACAACGAGATCAGCTGCGGCATCGAGATCAGGAAGATCGCGCCCAGGAAGGCGCCATGCACCGAGCCCAGCCCGCCGATCACCACCAGCAGCAAGAGATCGATGGACTGCAGGATGTTGAACTGGTCGGGCGAGATGAAGCTCAGCTTGTGCGCATACAGCGCCCCGCCCAGGCCGGCCAGCGCCGCCGAGATGGCGAAGGACATCGTCTTGTAGCGCGCCAGGTGGATGCCCATGCTTTGCGCCGAGATCTCCGAGTCGCGAATGGCGACGAAGGCGCGCCCGGTGGGCGAGCGCAGCAGATTCAAAATGGCCAACGTGCACAGCACCGCCACCACCAGGCACACGAAGTAGAAGCCGTTGCCGCTGCCCAGCTCCCAGCCGAAGACCTGCGCCGGCTTCACATGCAGCCCGGCATTGCCGCCGGTGACCTTCTCCCAACGCGCGAACACCTCCTCCACGATGAAGCCGAAGGACAGCGTGGCGATGCCCAGGTAGATGCCCTTGAGCCGCAGCGCCGGCAGCGCAACCACCACGCCTACCGCCGCCGACAAGGCAGCGGCGCCGACCATCGCGATCGGGAAAGGCAAGCCCATGTTGGACAGCACCGCCTGCGTGTAGGCCCCCGTGCCCAGGAAGGCGGCGTGGCCGATGGAGAACTGGCCGGTGAAGCCGGCCAGCAGCATCAGGCCCAGGCCCACGATGCCGTAGATCAGCACGAAGGTCAGCTGCGCCAGCCAGTACTCGTCGATGAGCCAGGGCGCGAGAAGCAGCAGCACGCACAGCAGGCCATACCAGAAGCGCTGGCCGCCGTGCTTGGCCAGCTCGATGTCCTGCGCGTAGGTGGTCTTGAAGATGAATCGCATGGTGGTGGGGCGTCAGACCTTCTTGCGCAGCTTCTCGCCGAACAGGCCGTTGGGCTTCACCATCAACATGATGAGCACCACGATGTAGGGCGCGGTGTCCTTGAAGCCGTCGGGCAGGTAGAAACCGGCCAGCGACTCCACCACGCCGATCACCAGGCCGCCCACGATGGCGCCGGGCAGGCTGCCGAAGCCGCCCACCACCGCCGCGGGAAAGGCCTTGAGCCCGATGAAGCCCATGTTGGCGTGCACGAAGGTGATGGGCGCCAGCAGCATGCCGGCAATGGCCGCCACCGCCGCCGCGAGACCCCACACCAGGCTGTTCAGCCGCTTGACCGGGATGCCCATGTAGTAGGCAGCCAGCTGGTTCTGCGAGGAGGCCTGCATGGCGATGCCCAGCTTGCTGTAGCGGAACAGCACGAAGAGCAGGCCGCACAGGATGGCCGTGGCCACCACGATCACCACCTGCTCCACGTTGAGCACCAGCGCGCCCAGCTTCCACACCTCGTCCTTGTAGGGCACGGGCAGCGTGTGCGTCTCGGTGCCGATGCCCGGCACCATGGTGATCAGGCCGCGCATCACGTAGCCGATGCCGATGGTGAGCATCACGATGGCGAACTGCGGCTGGCCCAGCACCGGGCGGATCACCACCAGCTCCAGCAGCACGCCCAGCAGCGCCATCACCAGCACCGCGAACAGCGCGGCCAGCCAGAAGGGGAAGCCGAAGAAGGTCATGCCGGCCAGCGCGCTGAAGGCGCCCAGCATCATCAGCTCGCCCTGGGCGAAGCTCACGGTCTCGGTGGCCTTGTAGATGAGCACGAAGCCCAGCGCGATCAGGCCGTAGATGCAGCCTTGCGCAATGCCGGAAAGCAGGAGCTGGAGTACTTGCAAGGACTGGCCCTTAGAAGATGTCAGTGGAAGGAGCTCGCATGCGGGGTTCGTTCACACCGTGTGTCTTCTAGTGGCGGGGGGCGCGTGCGCTGCCGGCAGCGTCATCGTCGTGCAGTGCCAGCCGGCGCGAGCCGGCGAGGATCTCGCTGGGCCGCAGGCCGTAGACCTGGCGGATCGAATGGCTGAAGTGGGTGGCATCGGGGTAGCCGGCATCGAGCGCGATGTCGGTGAGCGTGCTGGACTGGCGCACGTGGCGCAGCAGGCTGCGTGCCCGCTTCCAGGCGCGGAAGCTGCGAAAGGGCAGGCCCACCTCGTCCTTGAACAAATGCAGGAAGCGCGAGAAGGACAGGTGCACCCAGCCGGCGCATTCCTGCGCCGAGGCGCTCTGCGCCGGGTCCGCGTTGATGCGCTCGATGACGCGGGCGATGCGCGCGTCCAGCGTGCGCGTGGGCAGCGGCTGGCCGAAGAAGAGCAGGTCGAAATCGAAACCCTCGAAGGACTCGCGCGCCGAGGCCGCCAGCAGCCGCGCATGCATGGCCCGCACGCGTGCCACGAACTCGGGCGCATCGACCCGCCCGCACTGCTTCAGGAAGTCGGGCAGGCGGTCAGGGTCCACCGATTCGGTTTCGATCAGCAGGTTGAGCACCAGGGGCTGGGCGCTTTCGACGCGGTGCGGCACCTGCGGCGGCACCACCAGCAGCTCGCCGCTTTGCCAGGCGCCACCGCCGATGCACACGCGGATCGGGTCGGCTGCGGAGGTGGAGATGTACACACCCCAGCCACCCAGTGCGCGCGCGCCCACGGGACCCAGCAGGCCCGCGTAGAAAACACGGTGCGTCGTCAGCCACATCAGGCGGTCGCCGGCCTTGACGGACGGCGGTGCCATGCCCTCTTCCCGCATGCTGTCTCCTGTGGGTTGCGAAGCTGGCGCGTCCATGCACGGGACGCTGGCCGTTCGCGTTGGCGGCATGGTAGCGGCGGAGGCTCGCATCACTTCGCGGGGACTTTCCCTAGTTCGCCCAGCAGGGCCGCGGGGACATTCAGCGGCATGTCGAGCAGCAGCTGCGCCATGCCCTTGCCCAGCGGATCCAGGCGCGGCGAGCGCGGCCCGCCGCCGGCCAGCGCCCGGTGCAGCATGAAGTTGACGCCGGCGATGCCGGGAAGATGGAAGCGCTCCACCGGGCCCTCGACCAGGTGCGACAGCCACTGCCCCACCGCCTCGGGCGTGAGCAGCTGCCACAGGAGCGGCAGCCATTCGCCGCGCCGCGCCACCAGGCCGATGTTGGCGATGTCGCCCTTGTCGCCGCTGCGGCCCCAGGCGAGCTCGATGAGGCGCACTTCGCGCATCGGCTCGTCGGCCGCCCATTGCACCGGCCGCGGTGGGGGCAAGGGTGCGGCGGGCACCAGGACGGTGCCCGATGGAACGGCGATCGGAAGCGGCGCCTCGCCATCGAGCGTCATCCGCACCTGCACCGCACCCTTGTCGATGAGGAATGCGAAAGGCTTGACCAGCGGCGATACGCCGGGCCGCCCGGCACCCGGCCCGGTGGTGCCCGGCGCCCAGGAGGTGCCCGCCGGCGCCACCTCGCGCGCGAAGATCTCCAGCGCCTGGCGCGAGGCATGGTCCACCACCAAGCGCATCATCACTTCGCGCGAGCCGGCCGTGGCGGCGCGCGGGCCGTAGAGCACCTCGGTGCCGATCACTTCGACATGCGTGGCGCGGTAGTCGCCAAGCCCCTTCTGCGCAAGGATGCGCCGCGTGCGCGCGAGGATGGCCTCGGCCGTGCGGCGCGCCTTGGCCGCGGCGTCGAAGCCGACGATGACCAGGCTGCCCGCGCAGCGCCAGCCGTCCTGCGCGGTGGCCGACACCTTGTAGTGCGGCCCCGGCGCGCGGCCGCGTGCGCCGTGCACGCGCACCACGTCCTCGCCCTCCTGCTCGATGCGCACCTCGCGCAAGTCGCAGGCCACGTCCGGCAGCAGGTAGCTGGCCGGGTCGCCGATCTCGTAGAGCATCTGCTCGGCCGCCGCGGCGCGGAGCACGCGGCCGCCGGTGCCGGGCGGCTTGGTGATGGAGAAGCTGCCGTCCTCGCGGCACAGCGCGATGGGGTAGCCGATGTTGTCCCAGCCGGGGATGTCCTGCCAGTCGGTGTGCAGCCCGCCGGTGGCCTGGCAGCCGCATTCGATGATGTGGCCGGCCAGGCTGCCGCCGGCCAGGCGGTCCCAGTCGTCCTCGGCCCAGCCGAACTCGTGCATCAGCGGGCCCAGGGTGACGGCGCTGTCCACGCAGCGGCCGGTGATCACCACCTGCGCGCCGGCAGCGAGCGCATCGCGCACGGCAAGGGCCCCCAGGTAGGCGTTGGCGCTGACCATGCGCTCGGGCAAGGGCTCGCCGCTGCCCATGTCGCGCACGCCGGCGGCGCGCAGTTGCGGCAGCTGCGCGCCGACGTCGTCGCCCGTCACGACCGCGATGCGCACCGCAAGGCCCAGTTCGTCCGCCAGGGCACGCAAGGCCGCGGCGCAGCCTTCGGGATGGATGCCACCGGCGTTGCTGACGATGCGGATGCCCTTGGCCAGCGCGTCGGCCAGCACGTCGCGCATGGCGATGTCGACGAAGTCGGTGGCATAGCCCATCTCGGGCTTGCGCAGGCGCGCGGCGGCCAGCACGGCCATGGTGGTCTCGGCCAGGTAGTCGAAGACCAGGTAGTCGATCCGGCCGTGGCGCACCAGCTGGCGCGGACCTTCGCTGCTGTCGCCCCAGAAGCCGGAGGCGCCGCCGATGCGCACGGTCCTGCTGTTGCTAGAAGAAGGGGCTGGCTCGCTCATCGCACTAGCCTAGGGCCAGCCTGCGGCGCGGGCTTGCGGAAAGTGGCTAGGGCGCGAAGGGAACGAAGAGCGGCGGCATGCGCACCCGCACGCCGCTGGCGACCGCGCGTGCCTGCACGTCCAGCATGGCCGCGCCGAAATCATCGAAGAGGTAGGGCATGGCCTGCAGCGGTTCGTCCAGCGGGCGCCAGAAGTCGTCCCAGTGGATGGGCACCACCTGCTTCGCGCCCACGGCCTGCACCGTCTCCGCCCAGTAGGCGCTGCGATAGGCCTCGTCCTTGCGGCCCAGGGTGCCGGTGCCCAGGAAGACGGTGTCGGCATGCAGGCCCGCCAGTGCGCCGGGCACGAAGCCGGCGCTGCCCTGCACCAGCCAGCTGCCACCGCCGTCGTGGCTGACGTGCAGCGACCACACCTGGCCCTCGCGCCAGGCCGGGACGCGCCGCGGCGGCACCAGGTCGGCCTCGATGTTTTCCACCGACTGGCCGTCGCTGTAGGGCGTGGGGCTGTGGCGGCCGGCGATGAAGCGCAGCGTGAAGCGGCCCAGCCGCACCGTCTGGCCGGGCGAGACCTCGTGCATCTGCGCGGCCGGCAGGCCCAGGCCGCGGCCGATGTGCAGGGTGGAGGCCGAGCCGATCAGCTTCGCCCCGGTGCGCTGTGCCACCACCGGCGAATCCATGGCGTGGTCGTAGTGCGAATGCACCGGCACCACGGCCGCGAGGCGGGCCACGCCCATGCGGCGCAGGCCTTCGTCGATGCGCGCTGCATCCGGGCCGATGGGCATGGCCAGGGTGGTCCAGAAGCCGGGGCGCGAGAAAAAGCCGTCGGTCATCCAAGCAGTCTCGCCGTCGTCGAAGAGCAACGTGGCCACGCCACCGAAGCGCACCCGCACGCCGCCGGGCGCCACGCCGGCCTCGGGCAGGGCCAGGCCGGCATAGGGCTCCAGCGGCGGATGCCGGTGCAACTGCACCAGCGCAAAGGCCAGCGCCAGCACCAGCACGCCCAGCAGCAGCGCGCCGATGAATCGCAGGGCGCGCCGCATGGAGATCAGGCGCTGCGCGGCTTGATGCGGCCAGCCGCCTCGCGCGCCCGGTCGCGCGCCGTGTCGATGTCGGCCGCGTGCGCCAGCGCGACGCCCATGCGGCGCTTGGCGAAGCTCTCAGGCTTGCCGAACAGGCGCACGTCCACGCCGGGCACCAGCAGCGCCTGCTCCACGCCGTCGAAGACAACGCCCTGCGCATCCACGCCGCCATAGACCACCGCGCTGGCACCCGGGCTCTTGAGCGTGGTGTCCACCGGCAGGCCCAGGATGGCGCGGGCATGCAGCTCGAACTCGTTGAGCCACTGCGTGGCCATGGTCACCATGCCGGTGTCGTGCGGACGCGGGCTCACTTCGCTGAACCAGACCTCCTCGCCCTTGACGAACAATTCCACGCCGAACAGGCCCTGGCCGCCCAGGTCGGCGGTGACGGCCTGTGCGATGTGCTGCGCCTTCTGCAAGGCGGCTGGCGCCATGGGATGCGGCTGCCAGCTCTCGACGTAGTCGCCGCTGACCTGAAGGTGGCCGATGGGCTCGCAGAAGTGCGTCTGCACCTGGCCGTCCTCGCCGATGGCGCGCACGGTGAGCAGGGTGATCTCGTAGTCGAAGTCGATGAAGCCCTCGACGATCACGCGGCCATGGCTCACGCGGCCGCCGGCCATGGCGTAGTCCCAGGCCTTCTTCACGTCGTCGGGGCCGTCGATCTTGCTCTGGCCCTTGCCGGAGCTGCTCATCACCGGCTTCACCACGCAGGGGTAGCCCACCCCTTTTCCATCCGCGCCATCGATGGCGGCTTGCAGTTCCTCCAGCGAATCGCAGAACTTGTACGGGCTGGTGGCCAGGCCCAGTGTCTCGGCGGCGAGACGGCGGATGCCTTCGCGGTCCATGGTGAGGCGCGCCGCACGGGCCGTGGGAATGACGCGCACCGTGCCGGCCGCCTCCAGCTCCTGCAGCATGGGCGTGGCGATGGCCTCGATCTCGGGCACGACCAGCATCGGCCTCTCGGCTTCGATGAGGGCCTTGAGCTGGGCCGGATCGCTCATGGTGATGGTGCGGGCGTGGTGCGCCACCTGCTGGCCGGGGGCGTTGTCGTAGCGGTCGACCGCGATGGTCTCCACGCCCAGGCGCTGCAGGGCGATCAGCACTTCCTTGCCGAGTTCGCCGGAGCCCAGGAGCATGACGCGGGTTGCCGAGGGAGAGAGGGGGGTGCCGAGGGTGGTCATGCCGGCGACTTTAAATCAGCCCATCTTCGCGACAATGGCGGGAACGCGGAGCCAAGGGGGTCCGCCCTCTTCCTTTTTCTATCCAGGAGTAATTCAAATGAGCATCCAGACCGTCGGCATCATCGGCGCAGGCACCATGGGCAACGGCATCGCGCAGGCCTGCGCTGTGGCGGGCATCCGTGCCGTCATGGTGGACATCTCGCAGGGCGCGGTCGACAAGGGCGTGGCCACGGTGTCGGGCAGCCTCGACCGCCTGATCAAGAAGGAAAAGCTGACGGCCGAGCAGAAGACGGCCGCCATGGCGCTGATCAAGGGCACGACCAACTACGACGACCTGAGGGAAGCGCAGCTGGTGATCGAGGCGGCCACCGAGAACCACGAGCTGAAGCTGAAGATCCTCAAGCAGATCGACGGCATGCTGGCACCGGAAGTCATCATCGCCTCCAACACCTCGTCGATCTCCATCACCAAGCTGGCCGCCGCCACCTCGCGCCCCGACCGCTTCATCGGCATGCACTTCTTCAACCCGGTGCCGATGATGGCGCTGGTGGAGATCATCCGCGGCTACCTGACCAGCGACGCCACGCACGACGCGGTGAAGGCGCTGTCCGAGCGCCTGGGCAAGTCGCCCATCACGGTGAAGAACGCGCCGGGCTTCGTGGTCAACCGCATCCTGGTGCCCATGATCAACGAGGCCTTCTTCGTGCTGGCCGAGGGCGTGGCCACGGCCGAGGACATCGACGCCGGCATGAAGCTGGGCTGCAACCAGCCCATCGGCCCGCTGGCCCTGGCCGACATGATCGGCCTGGACGTGTGCCTGGCGGTGATGGAGGTGTACCTGGAGGAGTTCGGCGATTCCAAGTACCGCCCCTGCCCGCTGCTCAAGGAAATGGTCGCCGCCGGCCAGCTGGGCCGCAAGACCGGCCAAGGCGTCTACAAGTACTGAGCCACGACGACAAAAAGGAGACAAGCCAGCATGAGCGTCACGCCAAGCACCCCGCCGGCCGAAGGCTGCATCGACACCGAGGTCCGCGGCCATGTGCTGCTGATCGGCATCAACCGCCCGGCCAAGCGCAACGGCTGGACGGCACCCATGTTCCGCCAGCTCGCCGAGGCCTACACCCGCCTGGACGACGACCCCGAGCTGCGCGTGGGCGTGCTGCACGCCTTCGGCGACCACTTCACCGCGGGCCTGGACCTGCCGGCCATCGCCGAGTACATGAAGCGCGGCGAGAAGGCCGTGCCCTTCGGCCTGGTGGAGCCACACGACCTGGGCATGCCCGGCTACCGCCGGCGCACCAAGCCGATGGTGGTGGCGGTGAAGGGCATCTGCTTCACCGTGGGCATCGAGCTGATGCTGGGCGCGGACATCGTGGTGGCGGCGGACAACTGCCGCTTCTCGCAGCTGGAGGTGCAGCGCGGCATCATGGCCACCGGCGGGGCCACGCTGCGCATGGCCGAGCGCGCGGGGCTGGGCAACGCGATGCTGCACCTGCTCACCGCCGACGAGTTCGACAGCGCCGAGGCGCTGCGCCTGAACTTCGTGCAGCGCGTGATGCCGGCCGGCGAGGAACTGGACGAGGCCCTTCGCATCGCCGAGCGCATCGCCGCGCAGGCGCCGCTGGCGGTGGTGGCCACGCGGCAGAACGTGCTCAAGGCGATCGAGAGCGGCCCGATGGCGGCCATGGCCGACTTCATCGAGACGCAGAAGCGCCTGTCGAACAGCGAGGATGCGGCCGAGGGCGTGCGCTCCTTCGTCGAGCGGCGGCCCTCGCGCTTCACCGGACGCTGAATCTTCAACCCTGCCTCGCGCAGGGTTTGCTTACACAATTCCTTTGCACGCAATTGAATTGCTCGCTACACTCCAGCCCATGCCCAACGCAAAGCCCTCGTCCAGCGCCAGTGTCGACCAGATGCTCCGGCTCGACAACCAGCTTTGCTTTGCCATCTATTCCGCCTCGCTGGCCATGACGCGGCTGTACAAGCCGCTGCTCGACCAGCTCGAACTCACCTATCCGCAGTACCTGGTCATGCTCGCCCTTTGGGAGCAGGACGGCCTCATGGTCTCCGAGCTGGGCCAGCGCCTGTCGCTGGATTCCGGCACCCTCACCCCGCTGCTCAAGCGCCTGGAAGCCTCGGGCTACGTCAGCCGCATCCGCGACGTGCAGGATGAGCGCCGGGTCCACATCAGCCTCACCGCCGCCGGCCGCAAGCTGAAGGCGCGCGCCGCCAAGGTGCCCGCCTGCCTGCTCGACGCCAGCCAGTGCTCGCTGGATGAACTGGTCTCCCTCACCCGCCAGGTGCAGCAGCTGCGCGAGCGCATCAAGGCCGCCTGATCCATCGTTTTCCGTTCCCTTTCTCCATCAACCCAACCGAAGGAAGTCACATGACCACCAAACTCGACAAGGTTCTCTACACCGCCCAGGCCCACACCGTGGGCGGCCGCGACGGCGCCGGCAAGTCCAGCGACGGCGCCATCGACGTCAAGCTGAGCTCGCCCGGTTCGGGCAAGCCCGGCACCAACCCCGAGCAGCTCTTCGCGGTGGGCTATGCCGCCTGCTTCATCGGCGCGATGAAGGCCGTGGGCCCCAAGATCGGCGTGAAGGTGCCCGACGACGTGGCCATCGACTCCAGCGTTTCGCTTGGCCCGACGAACGGCGGCGCCGCCTACGGCATCGCCGTGAAGCTGGCCATCACCCTGCCCGGCCTGGACGCCGAGCAGAAGCAGAAGCTGGTCGACACTGCCCACCAGGTCTGCCCGTATTCGAACGCCACGCGCGGCAACATCGACGTCGAACTGTCGATCGCCTAAGCGGCTGGCATGGCCCGGCTCATTGCCCACATCGCGGTGTTCCTCATCGCGATCGAGCATGTCTACATCCTGGTGCTGGAGATGTTCCTGTGGAACAAGCCGGCCGGGCTGAAGGCCTTCGGCCAGACGCAGCAGCTGGCCGACGCCACCAAGGTGCTGGCCGCCAACCAGGGGCTGTACAACGGCTTCCTGGCGGCCGGGCTCTTCTGGGGGCTGGGCACGCAGGACCGCACCTTCATGATCTTCTTCCTGGCCTGCGTGATCGTGGCCGGGGTGTATGGCGGGCTCACCGCCGCGCGCAAGATACTGTTCGTGCAGGCCCTGCCGGCCGCCATCGCGCTGGCCCTGGTGCTGGCCTTCGGCTGACGCTGTCCGCGCGTCGCACAGGCGACGCCGGACACGCGCTCGTCATCCGCTGCGGCGCGGCATCGCGCTAAGCTCCTTCGCAAGCCTCGTCGAGGTTTTGCGAAGGAGCTTTTTTCATGAGCACCACCACATTGCTGACCCGCAAGGACGCGCTGGCCACCACGCGCATCGAGGATCGCGAAGACGCACCGCTGGCCGCCGGCCAGGTCCGCGTGCGCATCGATTCCTTCTCGCTCACCACCAACAACATCACCTACGCCGCCTTCGGCGAGGACATGAACTACTGGGGCTTCTTCCCCAGCGGCGAGGAAGGCTGGGGCATCGTGCCGGTGTGGGGCTTCGGCACCGTGGCGCAGAGCCTGCACCCGGGCGTCGCCGTGGGCGAGCGCCTGTACGGCTACTGGCCGCTCGCCGACCAGGCGGTGCTGCAGCCCGACCGGCTGCGGCCCGACGGCCTGGTCGACGCGGCGCCGCACCGCAAGGAGCTGCACCCGGTCTACAACCGCTACACGCGCATCACGGCCGACCCCTTCTACACGCCAGAGAGCGAGGACATCCAGGCGCTGCTGCGCCCGCTGTTCACCACCTCGTGGCTGATCGACGACTTCCTGGCCGACAACGACTTCTTCGGCGCCGACACGGTGATCCTGTCCAGCGCCTCCGCCAAGACGGCCTACGGCACCGCCTTCCAGCTCTCGCAGCGGCCGGGCCTGCAGGTGATCGGCCTGACCTCGGCCGGCAACAAGGCCTTCTGCGAAAGCCTGGGCTGCTACACGCGCGTGCTGGCATACGAGGACATCGTCACGCTGCCGTCCGCCACGGCCTGCGTGTACGTGGACTTCTCCGGCAACGCAGAAGTGCGCCGCAGCATCCACACGCACTTCAGCGGCCTGCGCCATTCGCTGGCCATCGGCAGCACGCACGTGGATGCGCGCGGCAGCGCCAAGGACCTGCCCGGCCCGCGCCCGGTCTTCTTCTTCGCGCCGGCGCAGATCAAGAAGCGGCACGAGGACTGGGGCGCCGCCGGCTTCGCCGAGCGCCTGCTGGCGGCCTGGAAGGCCGTGTGCGCCAAGGCGGCCGACCCGGCCGCGCCCTGGCTGGTGGTGTCGCGCCGGCAGGGCGTGCCGGCCGTGCAGGCGGTCTACCAGGAGCTGCTGGCCAACCGCAGCGAGCCGCGCACCGGCTACATCCTGTCGATGCGCGCGGCCTGAGCGCGCGCGCCCGGCGCGGGGCGACAATCGCGCCATGACTTCTCCCGGCGCCGCGCTGGCGCACCCTTACGAATCGCTCACGCCCGACGCGGTGCTGGATGCACTGGCCACCTTGGGACTGCATGGCGACGGCCGCCTGCAGGCACTGAGCTCGTACGAGAACCGCGTCTACCAGATCCACCTGGAGGACCGCCAGGTGGTGGTGGCCAAGTTCTACCGCCCCGGCCGCTGGAGCCGCGAGCAGATCCTGGAAGAGCACGCCTTCTCGCGCGAACTCGTGGAGGGCGAGGTGCCGGCCGTCGCGCCGCTGGAACTGGACGGTGCCACCCTGCACCACCACGCCGGCTTCGATTTCAGCGTGAGCCCCTACCGCGGCGGCCGCGCGCCCGAGCTGGACGACTTCGAGGTGCTGGAGTGGATCGGCCGCTTCCTCGCGCGCATCCATGCCGTGGGCGCCACGCGGCCCTTCCTCGAGCGGCCAGTGCTTGACCTTCAGGGCTTCGGCATCGCCTCGCGCGACTGGCTGCTGCGCAACGACAAGATCCCCCTCGACGTGCAGCGCGATTGGGAGATCGCCTGCAACGAGGCGCTGGAGATGATCGCCGCCACTGCACTCAGTGGCGACCCGGCCAGCATCGGCGAGATGCGCCAGCTACGCCTGCATGGCGACTGCCACCCGGGCAACATCCTCTGGACGCCCACCGACCGCCCCGGCGGCGGCCCGCACTTCGTGGACCTGGACGATGCGCGCACCGGCTTCGCCGTGCAGGACCTGTGGATGCTGCTTTCGGGTGAGCGCGCGCAGCGCACGGCGCAGCTCTCGGGCCTGCTGGACGGCTACGAGCAGTTCCGCCAGTTCGACCGCCGCGAGCTGGCGCTGATCGAGCCGCTGCGCACGCTGCGCCTGATCCACTACAGCGCCTGGCTGGCACGGCGCTGGGAAGACCCGATCTTCCCGATCAACTTCCCCTGGTTCGGATCGAGCGACTACTGGAAGGGCCAGATCCAGATGCTGCAGGACCAGTGCGAAGCGATGGCCGAGGACCCGTTGCACGCCTGAGGCGGCATCTACCGCCGGTCGCCCGGTCGGCTCCGGCTGACAGAATTTCGAATCGCGGACCTACAGCCCGATCTTCCCGGGGCGCCATCCAATCGACCTCAGCATCCGACGCGACAAGAGCACGCATTCCGCGGCTGTCGGGGCGCAAAGGGAGACTCACGATGGCACAGAAGCCAGGCACCCAGCCCGACTCCGACGAAGCGAACGCATCCGGTGCGTCGCGACGCAGCTTCATTCGCGGCGCCGTTCTCTATGCGATGTTCATCGGCGCCGGTGTCAGCACCACGGGCTGCGGCGGCGGCGGCGGCGGAGACGGCGGATCGGGGCCTCCACCGGACAACTCCGATGCCTTTCCCCACGGCGTTGCCAGCGGCGACCCGCTGGCCGATCGCGTCATCCTGTGGACGCGCGTCACGGTCGCCAGCCCGGGTGATCTCGGCCTCCGATGGGAAGTGGCAAGCGATGCGAACTTCGGCGCCATCGTGGCGCGAGGCGACGCGTCCACCGGCCCGGACCGGGACTACACCGTCAAGGTGGATGCCACCGGCCTGCAGGCGGGCAGCATCTACTTCTATCGGTTCCTCCTGGGCGCCAAGGTGTCGCCCACGGGCCGCACGAAGACCCTGCCGGTCGGCAACGTCGCGCAGGTGCGACTGGCCGCCCTGTCCTGCTCGAACTTCCCCGCGGGCTACTTCAACGTCTGCGCCGAAGTGGCCAAGCGCGACGACCTCGACGCTGCGCTGCACCTGGGCGACTACATCTACGAGTACGGGCTGATCGGCTATGCGTCGCAGCTGGCCTTTGCCATCGATCGGGAATCCCAACCGCCGCACGAGATCCTGACGCTGGACGACTATCGCAGGCGCCACGCGCAGTACCGCACCGACACGGACCTGCGCGCCATGCACGCGAAGCTGCCCGTGATCGCCGTGTGGGACGACCACGACCTGGCCGACAACGCCTGGTCCGGTGGCGCAGCGAACCACGACGAAGGCAGCGAAGGCAGCTTCGTCGCGCGGCGCGCGGCCGCGGCCCAGGCCTATCACGAGTGGCTGCCCACGCGGCTGCCCGACCCGGCCAATCCGTTGCAGATCTATCGCTCTTTCGATTTCGGCAACCTCGCCTCGCTCCACATGCTGGACACCCGCCTGGTCGGACGGGACCAGCAGGTGACGCTCGACCAGTACCTCAGCGGCCTGGCGGACGGTGCGACCCGCCAGTTGCTGGGCACGACGCAACTCGACTGGCTCAGGGCACGCATGGCCGCCTCCGGCGCCACCTGGCAGGTGCTGGGGCAGCAGGTGCTGATGGCACGCATGCATGTCCCCTTGAGCGTCGCGAGTTCGATCTCGCCAGAGACGCTTGCGGCGTACACGCTGGCGCTGTCCACCCCCGAGCCGCTGCGCACCGCCGAGCAGCGCGACCTGCTGGCCCAGCGCCGCGTGCCCTACAACCTGGACGCGTGGGACGGCTATCCGGCCGCACGCGAGGCGGTGCTGGCGGCCGCCCGCAGCCAGAGCAAGAACCTCGTCTCGCTGGCCGGCGACACGCACAACATGTGGGGCGCCAACCTCACCGATGCGAACGGCCAGCGCATCGGGGTGGAGTTCGCGACCTCGTCCGTCAGTTCACCGGGCTTCGAGACGCGGCTGCCACTGATATCGAACTCGCTCCTGGCGGACGCCTTCCTGAAGATGGTGACCGACCTGCGATTCGCCGAGACGAGCAAGCGCGGCTACCTCGTGCTCACGCTCACGCCGGGCGAGGCGCGCGGCGACTGGATGGAGGTGAGCACGGTGCTCAGCCATTCCTATTCCACGAGCGTCACGGCGAGCATGCGCGCGCTGCCCGGCCCCACCAACCTCGACTTGATCCCGGTCTAGCGGGCTTCGCCGGACCGCGAGGCCGGGTCAATCGGCCAGGTGGGGGATGTACCGGCTCACCACGCGTGCAGCTTGCTCGAGGAGTTCGAACTCCGAGTCGGCCAAGGGGTGGCTGCGCATGTCGAAGTGGCTCATCGTCCCCCACAGCGCGCCGTGCTCGTTCAGCACCGGGACGCTGTGGTACGACACGACCACGCCACGATAGGGATGGCCGACCAGTCGCTCGTCCGCCGAGGAGTCGTCCGTGCGGAACGCCTGGTCCTTCTGGACGAACTGGCAGAAGCTCTGCTTGAACGGCACGGCGATCAGGTAGTCGGGCCGCATCTGGCCGCGCTTGTCGTGCAGGAGCACGCTGCGCAGCAACTCCCCTTCGAACCTGTAGATGGCGGTGTAGCGATGCGGTACGCCGCGGTTCAAATACTGCAGGGCCGCCTGCGGCCCTTCGCTCCCCATCAATCTCGAAAACACTTCGAGACTTCTTTCCAACTGTCCCATGCTCCTCCACCCCGTGAATCACCGCGCTTGCTGCCAGCGCCTCACAGCACTATAGAGACGTACTGCCGATGTAACAGCGTTACATGCAACATCCCGTTTCCCGAGTCGAATTCGCGGGTTTCGCCTTCACGGCGCCCCGCGCGCGGCGCGTAGATTGGGTTGCTGAGCAGCCCTCTCGACAAGGAGCCCGACATGATCCGCAAGCTCGCCTCCGGCGAATACCGCCTCTACTCGCGCAAGATCGACCCGCGCACCGGCAAGCGCCGCAACCTCGGCACCTTCGGCACGCGCGAGGCGGCCGAGAAGCACGAGCGCGAGGTGCAGTACTTCAAGCGCCACTGACGAGGGGCGTCCCGGGGCCTCGTGCTAAGGTCCCGGCCCCATGGACAGCAAGGATTTCAACGACCGCCCCGACCAACTCTTCGGGCTCGCCATGCCCATGGTCGAGGTCTTCGGCCTGAAGGGCGAGACCATCGGCGAGGACCGCGCCCGCGTGCGCATGCCGCGCAACCGCGCGCACAGCAACAGCCGTGGCGAAGTGCACGGTGGTGCGCTGGCCGTGCTGATGGATTGCGCCCTCGCCTGCGCTGCGCGCTCGCATGCGCCCACCAGCTTCGGCGTGGTCACGGTGGACATGACGCTGCACTTCGTGGCGCCGAGCGACGGAGACGTGATCGCCACCACCTTCTGCGAGCGGCGCGGCCGTTCGCTGTGCTTCGTGCGTGGAGAAGCGCGCAGCGAGAGCGGCGAGCTGCTGTCGCTGGCCACCGGCACCTTCAAGCTGGTGGAACGCAAGGGCCAATAAATGAAAAAGCGGGCCAAGGCCCGCTTCTTCATTCCAGCCTGCCGGGCCGATCAGGCCAGCAGCGCGTTCACGCGGCGCACATAGGCGGCCGGGTCCGCCGGCAGGCCGCCCTCAGCCAGCAGCGCCTGGTCGAACAGGATGTTGGCCAGGTCCTCGAAGTGGGCCGAGCCTTCCAGCTTCTTGACCAGCGGGTGCTCGGCGTTGACTTCAAGCACCGGCTTCACCTCGGGCACCGGCTGGCCGGCCTGCTTGAGCATGCGGGCCAGCTGCGTGCTCATGCCGCCGTCCTTGACCACCAGGCAGGCGGGCGAGTCGACCAGGCGGGTGGTGACGCGCACGTCCTCGGCCTTGTCCTTGAGCGCTTCCTTGAGCTTCTCCAGCATCGGCTTGAAGGACTCGGCGGCTTCCTCGGCGGCCTTCTTCTCGGCCTCGTCCTGCAGGCTGCCCAGATCGACCGAACCCTTGGCCACGCTCTGCATCGGCGTGCCGTCGAACTCGCTGAGGTAGTTCAGGGCCCACTCGTCCACACGGTCGGTCATCAGCAGCACCTCGATGCCCTTCTTGCGGAAGATCTCGAGCTGCGGGCTGTTCTTGGCGGCGGCCAGGGTGTCGGCGGTGATGTAGTAGATGGCCTCCTGGCCTTCCTTCATGCGCGCCTTGTAGTCGGCCAGGCTCACGGTCACCGCGTCGGTGGTGCTGGAGGCGAAGCGCAGCAGCTTGGCCAGGCGCTCGCGGTTGCCGAAGTCCTCGCCCAGGCCTTCCTTGAGCACGGCGCCGAACTCGGAATAGAACTTGCCGAACTTGGCCTTGTCCTCATCGCTCTCGCCTTCCTTCTCCTGGCGGGCCAGGTCTTCGAGCATCGAGAGCACGCGCTTGGTACTGCCTTCGCGGATGGCCTTCACGTCGCGGCTTTCCTGCAGCAACTCGCGGCTGACGTTCAGCGGCAGGTCGGCCGAGTCGATCACGCCCTTCACGAAGCGCAGGTAGCTGGGCAGCAGCGCCTCGGCGTCGTCCATGATGAACACGCGCTTGACGTACAGCTTCACGCCCGAGCCGCGCTCGCGGTTCCACAGGTCCATGGGCGCCTTGGCCGGGATGAACAGCAACTGCGTGTACTCGGTGCTGCCTTCCACGCGGTTGTGGCTCCAGGCCAGGGGCGCCTCGAAGTCGTGCGAGATGGTCTTGTAGAACTCGACGTACTGCTCGGCGGTGATGTCCTTCTTGGGGCGGGTCCACAGGGCGCTGGCCTTGTTGACGGCTTCCCACTCGCCAGTCTTGACCATGCCGCCGGGCTGGTCGTTCTCGCCTTCCTTCCACTCTTCCTTCTCCATCAGGATGGGCAGGGAAATGTGGTCGGAGTACTTGCCGATGATGGACTTGAGCTTCCAGGCGTTGAGGTACTCCTGCGCATCCTCGCGCAGGTGCAGGATCACGCTGGTGCCGCGCTCGGCGCGGGTGATGTCTTCCACCTCGAAGTCGCCGGCGCCGGTGCTGGCCCAGCGCACGCCCTGCTCGGCCGGCAGGCCCGCGCGGCGCGACTCGACGGTGATCCTGTCGGCCACGATGAAGCCCGAGTAGAAGCCCACGCCGAACTGGCCGATGAGCTGCCCCTGCTCGGAGGCGGTGGTCTTCTGGTCGCCCGACAGGCGGCTCATGAAGTCCTTGGTGCCGCTCTTGGCGATGGTGCCCAGGTGGTCGATGGCCTCCTGGCGCGACATGCCGATGCCGTTGTCGCGGATGGTGAGCGTGCGCGCCGCTTCGTCGAAGGACACATGCACCGACAACTCGGGCTGGTCTTCATACAGGGCGCTGTCGTTGATGGCTTCGAAGCGCAGCTTGTCGCAGGCGTCGGAGGCATTCGAGATCAGCTCGCGCAGGAAGATTTCCTTGTTCGAGTAGAGCGAGTGGGTGACGAGGTGCAGGAGCTGGGCAACTTCGGCCTGGAAAGGAAGCTTGCTGGTGGCGTTGGTCATGGCTTGAAAACTTTATTTCCGACTATTGCGCAGGGGAATTCCTTGCGGAGGAACCGGCGCACGCAGCCACCGAGGTGGTGGCGGGCGCGACATTTTCAACGGTTTTGAGGGGGGTCCCGCCCGGCGTGTGAAGTAGCTCACGCCGTACCGGAAGCCGAAATTTCCGTATCGCTTCCCGGAACGTGCCGGAATTAACACTTGGTATTCGTTTTGTTTTCCGATACCTACAAATGGGTAGGTCGCCACCTACACTCCGTCCGTCCCGTGTGTGCTTTGGTATCAATTTTTAACCAATTCGTTGTAAGAACACCATGAAAAAGCTCCTGATCGCCGCCGCCGTTGCCGCCCTCGCTACCAGCGCCTTCGCTGCCACTAATCCGGCGACGACCACTTTCGAAGTCCGCCTCAACGTCGTGAAGGCGTGCACCGTCACCGCCGGCACCGCGGTGGACTTCGGCAGCGCCGACGCCGGCGGCGCGGCGAGCACCGCGAACCCGTCCAACACGATCAACGTGGTGTGCTCCAAGGGAACGGCCTATACCATCGGCCTGCTGCCGCTGAACAATTCGACCTCAGGCGCCGGCGTGCTGAAGGGTACGGGCAGCAACGCGGATACGATCGCCTACCAACTGCGGTCCGCGGCCGGTGCCACCGGTGCTGCCTGGGGCGACACGACCGGAACCATGGGCAACACGGGTAACGGCGCCACCCAGCCCATCACCGTGTACGGCACCATCGAAGGTTCGACCAACGTCCTGCCGGACACCTATAAGGACACCGTGAAGGTGAACGTTCGCTACTGAACGTACAAGAATCGGGAACTCGAAGATGCGACTCAAGCAGTGTGCGTTGTTGGCCCTGGCAGCGGTTGTGCATGCCTCGGCCTTTGCCAGCGGACTGCAAGTCGCACCGACCTCCCTCACCCTGCAAGCGGCGCAGAACGCCGACGGCTTGTGGTTGAGCAACACGGGCGACGCGCCAATCGCCGCCCAGGTTCGGGTCTTTCGATGGACCCAGGAGAACGGCGAGGACAAGGAAGTCCCGTCGCGCGAGCTGCTGGTCAGCCCGCCGATGATCGAACTGGCGGTGAACGACCGGCAACTGGTGCGGGTCATCCGCACCGCCCCTGCGCCAACGGACGCCGAGGCCGCCTATCGCGTCGTCATCGACGAATTGCCCTTGCCCAATGCGGGCCCCTCCAAAGGCGTGCAGTTCGTGCTGCGCTATTCGGTTCCGGTCTTCATGGCAGCGGGTTCGGCGGATGCGGCCGCCGGTCCGCAACTGGCCTGGAAGGTGCGGCGCGAGGGTGATCGCTCGATCCTGGAAGTCACGAACTCCGGCCGCCTGCACGCCCAGCTGGCGGATCTCCAGTTCTCGGACAGTCGGGGCCGGCGCACCCAGGTGCACCAAGGCCTGCTGGGCTACGTCCTGCCGGGCGCGAACATGCGCTGGCAACTGAAGGCTCCGCCCGCCACCTTCTCCGGCGGCGGCACCTTGGAAACACTCATCAATGGCAGCGCGACGCAGCAGAACATTCCGCCGATCGAGCCCGCGCGCTGACCATATCCTTCCCATCCTGCTGTTCGCACTAGCCTCCCCCTCCCACGGGGCGACGGCCGGCCAGGACTTCGCCCGGGGACCGGTCATGCTCGCCCAGGCCGACCTGCAGCGCCTCGCAGGACCGCGCGGCAGCGAACTGATCCTGGAGCTGACGCTCAATGGCAATCCCAAAGGCCTGGTGCAGTTCGGATTGCGGGACGGCCAACTCTGGGCCGGTGCCTCCACCCTGCGCGACCTGGGCTTCACGCTGCCGCCCGATGCCAGCGATCCGGTGCGCCTGAACAGCCTGCCGGGCGTCAACGTGATCTACAACGTGCAGAGGCAGACGGCGGAGATCACCGCCAGCGCGGAAGTACTCAGACAGGCGCGCACGGTGGTCAACACCAACGAGGTGCCGATGCCCGACGCCAACGCGTCGCCCGGCCTGCTGCTGAACTACGACGTGTACGGCACGCAAGGCAACGCCAGCAGCACAAGCCTCAACGCATTCACGGAGCTGCGCGCCTTCACCGGCAAACAGGTGTTCAGCACCACTGCGCTGACCCAGGGCGCGAAGACCGAAGGCCAGGAGTGGGCGCAGCAGTCGGTCCGTCTGGACACCACCTGGAGCCGGTCCTTCCCTGACGAAATGCTGACCCTGCGCGTGGGCGACACCAACACGGGGGCCTTGGCGTGGTCACGCTCGACCCTGATCGGCGGCGTGCAGCTTTCGCGCAACTTCGCGCTCCAGCCCTATCGCACCACCACGCCGATCCCGGCCTTCCTCGGCTCGGCGGCCCTGCCCTCGCAGGTCGAGGTGTTCGTGAACGGCATGAAGCAGTACACCGGTCAGCTGCCGTCCGGCCCCTTCCAGCTCAATACGGTGCCCGGCATCGGTGGCGCAGGCAACGCGCAGGTGGTTCTCACCGACTCCTTCGGCCGCACCACCACGCTGGACTACTCCCTCTACGACGTGCAGCAGCGCATGCTGCAGCAGGGACTGTCGGACTGGTCCTTGGACATCGGGGCGGTTCGGCAGAACTACGGCTTCAAGTCCTTCGACTACGGCGACGACCCGGCGGCCAGTGGCACCTGGCGCTATGGCCTGAACAACAGCCTGACCCTCGAAACCCACGCCGAAAGCACGCGGGGACTCGTCACGGCAGGTGGCGGTGGCGTCTGGCTGCTCGGGCAGCAGGCCGGCGTCATTACCGCCGGCGCAGCCCAAAGCAGCTACGAAGGCCGCCAGGGCTCGCTGTTCAACCTCGGGTACTCGTGGCGCGACAGCCGATTCAACTTCGCGGTCGAAGGCACCCGCACGCAGGACAGCTATCGCGACGTGGCCTCGCTCTACGGCGCGCCGGTGCCCGACCGCAGTGGACGCGCGTCCGTGGGCTACGGCACCGAGCTCCTCGGGAGCTTCGGCCTGAGCTACCTCTACCTGCGCTATCCGGCGGAGCAGGCGACTCGCTATGTCACTGCCTACTGGTCGCGCTCGGTCGGCCAGCGCGGCTCGATCAACGTCAGCGTCAACCACGACCTGAACGACCGCCGCAACAGCACGGTGTTTTTCGGCTTCAGCTGGTACCTGGACGGCAACATCACCACCAGCGCGGGCGTTCAGCGCGACAACTCGCGCACCATCTACACGGCCGATGCGCAGCATGCCGCGCCGAACGAAGGCGGCTGGGGCTGGCGCGCGGGCGCGCAGTACGGCGATGAGGATCTCAACGGCGGCTCGGCCGAAGTCACCTACCTGGGCCGCTATGGCCGGGCGCTGGCAGGCGTCAGCTCTCTGGGCAACAGCCACTACGCCTATGCCGGCGCGACCGGGTCGCTGGTGCTCATGGGCGGCCAGCCCTTCGCGGCCCGTCGCATGGACGACGGCTTCGCCGTCGTGTCCACCGATGGCATCGCCGGCGTGCCCGTCAAGCTGGAGAACCGCCTGATCGGCAGCACGGACGATCGCGGGATGCTGCTGGTCACGCCGTTGCAGGCCTACCAGCTCAACCAGTTGTCGATCGATCCCATGCAGTTGCCCGCGGACGTGCGCATCGATCGCGTCAAGAGCGTGGCGACGCCCACCGACCGGGCGGGCACCATGGTGGAATTCGGCATCCGGCCGGTTCAGGCGGCGGCCCTGATCCTGGTGGATGAGCAAGGCAAGTCCTTGCCCATCGGCTCTTCCGTACGCGCCAATGGCCGGGGCGCCTCTGCCCTGGTGGGCTATGACGGAGCGACCTATCTGGATACGCTCGAAGACAGGAACACGCTCGAAGTCCAGACGCCGGAAGGCCGGTGCGTGACACGCTTCGAATATCACAAGGACGGCAAGGCCATCCCGCAGATCGGTCCGCTCAAATGCGTCAAGGAGAAATCTAAATGACTGGTTCTCGCTGCTGGTCGCGGCTGCTCATGGGACTGGCGCTGTGCGTCGCGTTGTGGGGCCTGCCGGCGCGCGAGGCGGCCGCCGATCCTTCCTGCACGGCCACCATGACCAACCTGAGCTTCGGCCAGGTCGATCTCGTCAGCGGCGGCACGCCCACGGCCACCGCCACGATGAACTACTCGTGCAGCAACGACCAGAACGGCACGCGCTACATCCGCATCTGCCTGAACATCGGCGACGGCTCCGCCTCGATCGCATCGGGCGGCGGCAACTGGAATCCCCGGATCCTGCGCGATGGCTCAGGCAACGAGATGAACGTCCAGTTCTACCAGGGCGGCACTGGCATCATCTGGGGATCGAGCACGCAACCGGTTCCCGACCCCTATGACGTCGTCGTGACCATGACAGGCCGCATCAGCAGCAACCGGCCCAGCGTCACCACTGGCAGCTTCGACTTGCGCGGCGTGATCCTCAGCGGCCAGGCGGCCCTGCCCAACGGGGCCTTCAGCAGCAGCTTCGCCGGCAACCACACGGCGCTGCGCTACACCGCGGCCTACACATCCAACAACGGCAGCAACATCCCCGACTGCAACGCCGCCACCACCAGCGGCGGGACCTTCGCCTTCTCGGTGTCGGCCGAGGTGTACAAGAGCTGCCTGGTCTCGGCGAACCCACTGGATTTCGGGTCTGTGGACGGGATTCCCTCGTCCACCAACATCGATGCGCAGACGAATATCTTCGTGACCTGCTCGAAGCCGACCGCCTACCGGGTTCTTCTGATTCCGTCGAACAACAGCACAACGGGCACCTCCAACATGAAGGGTCAGACCGGCGGCAATACGGACACCGTCGGATACCAGCTCTATCAGAACTCCGCGCGCAGCCAGCAGTGGGGCAACCAGGCGGCCAACAGCCCGACCGGCACGGGCACCGGTGCAGCGCAGACGCTGGTGGTCTACGGCCGCGTGCCGGGCCTGCCCAACGTACGGCCGGACAACTACAAGGACACGGTCACCGTCAGCGTGACCTATTGATCGGCAACTGCGCCGCCACGCCACGCCTCGCGGCCCAGCCTGTACAACACGTGGCGCGCCAGCGGGTGCCCCGGCTCGATCAAGGGATGGTCGAAGTCATCTTCTTCGCGCCGCGTCATGCCCAGCCGCTCCATCACCGCGCGTGAACGCCGGTTGTGGGGCACGGTGAAGGCCACGATCTCCTCCAGGCCCACGTCCTCGAATCCGAAACGCAGCGCCGCGCGGGCGGCCTCGGTGGCATAGCCCTGGCCCCAGTGCCCGGCTGCGAAGCGCCAGCCGATCTCCACGCATGGCGTGAAAGGCGCGCTGAACCGCGGCGCCGAGATACCGACGGCGCCGGCGAATTTCGCCCGCCCGGGCGCCTCCACCACCCACCATCCGAAGCCCTGCTCGTCGAAGCGGGCCTGCATGCGGTGCGCCATGGCATCGCTTTCGCTGCGGGACATGGGCCCGAGCAGCAACTCCATCACCCGTGCATCGGCGTTGAGTTCGGCGAAGCGCGCGAGATCGCCGTCTTCCCACCCCCGAAGGAGGAGGCGGGAGGTGCGCAGTTCGGGAATGCTCATGCCACCTGATTCTGCGACGCTAGCACGCCGGCAGGTGCGCCCATCGGATCAAAAGCGCGCGGAACACCCCCCTGCTCGGCCCATCCATGCCGTGCCGGTCTCGCGATCATGGACGGGTCATGGAACCTCTATTTGTCAGAACTCGTAAGGAATCGGCCGATCCCGCGCGCGACGGCGGAACATCCGATTCCGGCCTGGAATCCGCCGTGGCGGGCGAGTTCCGGAACAAGGGGGAATCCATGCCCGCAGCTGTGTCGGCCCACCATCCCTGGGTGCACGTGGCGATCGCCACCGGCTTGCTGCTGCCGCTCCAGGCGGCCACGCAATCCATCCCGGCCCAGCGCAACGCGTCCTCCGGCTTCACGGTCTCCATCACCATCCGCCCGCAGTTCCGGATCCTGGAATCCCGGCCGGTCAGCGGCGGCCACGAGTACCGCGTCTGGACCAACATGAAGACCGTGGAACTCAACGGCCGCGAGTACCGCTTCGAGCGCGTGGGCGAGGCCACCGTGGTGGTGCCCGGCGCGCTCCTCGACATGCCGGCACAGGACGCGCCGGCCGCAATGCCCGCCCCGCAGGGCGGTTGAAACCGAGCGCGCTCAGCCGCCCGACTTCGGCATCGGCGCCGCCGTCGAACTGCCCAGGCCTTCGGAGCCGGCACCGCCATGCGCACGCGCCGCAGCCAGGGCGCCCTGGTCTGCATCCGAGGAACTGCTGTTGGCATTGGTGGGCGCCGGCGCGGTCGAGCTGCCGGTGCCTTCGGAACCCGCACCGCCGTGCGCGCGGGCAGCGGCCAGCGCCTGCTGCTGCACTTCGGGCTTGTCGGGCGAGTTCAGCGTCAGCGGACGATAGTCGCCGCCGTCGCTGTTCTGCTGCGCCAGGGCGGCGGTGCTGCCGAGCGCGGCAAGGCTGCCGAACACGGTGATGGCGATGAGCTGGTGTGACTTGCGCATGATGGGTCTCCTCGGATGGATGCAATGAATGGAATCAAGGCCCGCGTGCCCGCGCCGGGCGCGCGGTCGCACACGGGCCTTGCACCCACTCTAGGCACGCAGACTGAGCCCAGCGTGAGCGTTGAATGAGCAGGAAATGAGCAAGACCGCGCAGGCGCGCCTCAGGCGGCGCCCGCCACCGGCCCGAGCGTCACGCGCGCCAGCAGTCCCCGGCCATCCTCGCGATTGCGCAGCTCGATGCGCAAGCCATGGCGGCGTCCCACGCCCTGCGCAATGGCCAGCCCAAGGCCGCTGCCGCCGGCCGGCGCGCCGGGCACGCGGAAGAAGCGGTCGAACACGCGGCCGATGAACTCGGGCGCGATGCCCGGGCCGCTGTCGAGCACGTCCACCACCACGAGGCGGCCGTCCGCGGCGGCCTGCAGGCGCACGTCCACCGCGCTGCCCTCCGGCGCATAGCGGATGGCGTTGTCGATCAGGTTGTCGAAGATGCTGCGCAGCTCGGTCGCGGGCACCGCCACGCGGGGCTCACCATCGCCCTCGAAGCCGACATCGATGCGGCGCAGGTCGGCCAGCGGCATCAGCTGGCCCACGCTCTCGCGCAGCACCGCCGCCAGGTCCGAGTCGGCGGGCTCGACGGCCGCGGCCGGACGAAGCGGCATGTCCTGGCGCGACAGGCGCAGCAGCTGCTCGGAAAGATGGCGCGCGCGCGTCACGCCGGCCTCCAGCTGCCCGAAGCGCTCGGCCGCCTCGCCCGGCGGGATCAGGCCGCGCAGGTTCTCCACCTGCAGGCCGATGGCGGTGATGGGCGTGCGCAGCTCGTGCGCCGCGTCCTGCACGAAGCGGCGCTGCGTGGCCAGCGCGCCGCGCAGCCGCGCCAGCAGGCTGTTGAAGGCCTGCACCAGCGGGCCGATCTCCTCGGGCACGCGCGCCACCGGCAGGCCGGCCGGATCGCGTTCGTCCTGCGCCGCCACCTCGCGCGCCACGGCGCGCAGCGAGCGCGAGCCGGCCGCCACGATCAGCCACAGCGCCAGCAGCGACACCGGCAGCAGCAGCACGATGGGCAGGCTCTCGAGCAGCGCACGGCGGGTGGCGCGCTGCTGGCGGAAGGATGCGCTCTGCAGCACCTGCACGCGCGGCCGGTCCGCCGGCTGCGCGCCCTCGCCGCCTTGCACGGTGTAGACGCGCCAGCGGCCATCGGCATCGCCTTCCCATTGCACCGTGGCAAAGCCGCTGTCGGCCTGCAGCGGCAGGCTCAGGGCGGGCCAGGAGCTGGCCAGCAGCATGGTGCCGTCCGCGCTCCAGATCTGTACCACGAAGGCACCGCCGCGCAGCGCCTTCTCGCCGGCCAGCGGCTGCAGGGTGCGCGACTGCGCGCCGCCGGCATACGAGTCGGCCACGAGCCGCATCTGCTCGTCCATGAAGGTGTTGATGATGCGGCCGTAGGCCAGGTAGGAAAACAGCGCCGTCAGCGCCATGGCCGCCAGGTGCAGGCCGACCAGCCACCACCACAACTGGCGGCGCAGCGAGTGGGGCTTGCCAAGGCTCATGCCTGCATCACGCGCCATCCCAGACCGCGCACGTTGCGGATGGCCTCGGGGCCCAGCTTGCGGCGCATGCCGTGGATCAGCACGTCGATGGCGTTGCTGGTGACTTCCTCGCCCCAGCCGTAGATGCGGTTTTCCAGCTGCTCGCGCGAGAGGATCGCGCCGGGCCGCTCCAGCAGGGCGTGCAGCAGCGCGAATTCGCGCGCGGTGAGGGCCTCGCGCCGGCCCTCCACGAAGACCTCGCGCGTGCTCAGGTCCAGCTGCAGGCCGGCGGTGCCGATGAGCGAATGCGCGCTGCCGTCGCGCCGGCGCACCACCGCGCGCATGCGCGCCAGCAGCTCGCGGAACTCGAATGGCTTGCGCAGGTAGTCGTCGGCGCCCAGGTCCAGGCCCAGCACGCGGTCGTCCACGCCGTCGCGCGCGGTGAGCACGATCACCGGCGTGTTGTCGCCGGCCTGGCGCGCACGGCGCAGCACCTCGGTGCCGTCCTGCGCCGGCAGGCCCAGGTCCAGCAGCACGCAGGTGTAGTCGCCGTCGGCCAGGGCGCTCTGCGCCAAGGGGCCGGTGCGCACCCAGTCGGCCGACCAGCCTGCGCCTTCCAGGGCCTGCACCAGGCCCCGGCCGATCATCTCGTCGTCTTCCGCCACCAGCACGCGCATGGGTCTCGTCCTTTTTTTCCCCGAACGCCGTCATCCGCGGCCGCGCCTGAGCCTATCGCCGCATTCTTAGCGGCCGATGAGCATGTGGCGGCTCAGAAACGCTCGTTGGGCGCGAGGTAGCGCCACTGCCCCTGCGGCAGGTGGCCCAGCATCACGCGCCCGATGCGGATGCGCTTGAGTCCGACCACTTTGAGGCCCACAAGTTCGCACATGCGGCGGATCTGCCGCTTCTTGCCCTCGGTGAGCACGAAGCGCAGCTGCTCCGGGTTCTGCCAGTCGACCTGCGCGCGCTTGAGCGGCTGGCCGTCCAGGCTCAGGCCGTGGCGCAGGCGCGCCAGCTGCTCAGGCGGAAAGGCGGCCTGCGGGTTGGTGGTGACGGGGCCGTAGGCCACGCGCACCAGGTACTCCTTCTCGACGCCCGAGTCCTCGCCGATCAGCTGGCGGGCCACGCGCCCGTCCTGCGTGAGCACGAGCAGCCCCACAGAGTCGATGTCCAGCCGCCCGGCCGGCGCGAGGCCGCGCAGCTGCCCGGGCGAGAAGCGGATCGCGCTGCCGTCGCCCTTCCAGTGGGTGCGCGGATTGATGAGGCTGGCGGCCGGCTCGTGGCCGTCCTCCGCCTGACCGCTCACGTAGCCCACCGGCTTGTGCAAGAGGATGGTGACTTGCTGCGCCTGCTGGCCGCGCGCCTTGGGGTCGACCTCGATGCGGTCCTGCGGCAGCACCTTCACGCCCATGGCGGCGGGCTCGCCGTTGACGCGCACCCAGCCGCGCTCGATCCATTCGTCGGCCTCGCGGCGCGAGCACAGGCCGAGTTCGGCCATGCGCTTGTTGAGGCGGACGGGTTCTGCGGCGGTATCGGGCATGGGGCCGATTTTCGCTCAGCGCCTCGCGGGGCGCCTCAGGCCACCAGCCGGTAGCCCACCGCGGTCTCGGTCAGCAGGTGCCTGGGCTGCGCCGGGTCCGCCTCGAGCTTCTGCCGCAAATGGCCCATGTAGATGCGCAGGTAGTGGCTCTGGCTGGAATGCGCCGGCCCCCACACCTCGCGCAGCAGCTGGCGCTGCGTGAGCACGCGCCCTGCGTTGTTCACCAGCACGAGGAGCAGCCGGTACTCGGTGGGCGTGAGGTGCACCTCTGCGCCGCCCCGCCGCACGACGCGCGCGGTGCGATCCACCTCGATCTCTCCGAAGCGGAAGGGCGCGGCCGAGTCTTCCGCCCCCGCGGCGGCGCGCGGCCGGCGCAGGTTGGCACGCACGCGCGCCAGCAGCTCGCCGGTGCCGAAGGGCTTGGTGAGGTAGTCGTCGGCGCCGGCATCCAGCGCGTCGATCTTGTCGGCCTCCTGCGCCCGCGCCGAGAGGACGATGATCGGCACCGAGGACCAGCCGCGCACGTCGCGGATCAGGTTCAGGCCGTTGCCATCGGGCAGGCCCAGGTCCAGCACGATCAGGTCGGGCTGGCGCGTGCCGGCCGCGGCCAGGCCGTCGCGCAGCGTGGCGGCCTCGTGCACCAGCCAGCCCTCGTCCTCCAGCGCGCCGCGCACGAAGCGGCGGATCTGCGGCTCGTCCTCGATGACGACGGCGGTGGCTTGGGTCTGGCTCATGGTGGCGATGGGGAGGCTTCGGCGGCCAGCGGCGGCTCGGGAGGCGGCGGCCTGCGCGGCAGGGTCACGGTGAATTCTGCCCCGCCGCCGTCGGCGTTGGCCGCCTCGATGGTGCCGCCATGCGCACCCACGATCGCCTTGCAGATCGCCAGGCCCAGGCCGACGCCGGGCGTGGCCGACTCGGCCTGGCCGCGGGTGAACTTGTCGAACAGGGTCTGCTCGCGGCCCTGCAGCCGCGCCGGCAGGCCCGGCCCGTGGTCGCGCACGGCCAGAACCAGCGCGGCGTCGGTGGCGCGCGCGCGGACCTCGATGGGCGGCGCGCCGTACTTGACCGCGTTCTCCAGCAGGTTGACCAGCACGCGCTCGATGAGCACGGCGTCGAACTCCACCAGCGGCAGCTCGGCCGGCAGGTCGGTGCGCACCGCCGTGGCGCCCAGGGCGGCGCGCGCGGCGCGGATGGCGGAGCCCACCGTCTCTTCCACGCTCTGCCAGTCGCGCCGCAGGTTCACCGCGCCGCCGGCCACGCCGCTTTCCAGCCGCGCCATGTCCAGCAGGTTGCCCACCAGCGCGTTGAGCTCGTGCGCCTGCGCCACGATGGCCCGCGCGGCCTGCGCCTGCGGCCCCTCGGGCAGCTCGCGCAGCGACTCGGCCAGCGCGATCAGCGCGGTGAGCGGCGTGCGCACGTCGTGCGAGATGGCGCCCAGCAGCGCATTGCGCAGGCGCTCCGACTCGATCTCCAGCACCGCGCGCTGAGCCACGTCCACGTAGTGCACCCGCTCCAGCGCGATGGCGATCTGGCGCGCCAGCGTGTCCAGCTGCTGCGACTGCTCGGGGATGAGCAGCCAGCGTGCGTGGGCCGGCTGCAGCGCCAGCACGCCACGCACGCGCATCGGTGCCTTCAGCGGCACGTAGTGCCAGCTCTGCGCCGACAGGGTGGCGGTGGCCAGGCCCGCGCTCTGGCCGTGGCGGAAGGCCCAGTCGGCCACGCCGCCGTCGAAGCCCGGCGGCGCGGCGGCCGGCAGCGCCAGCCGGTCGTTGTCGTCGGCGGCCAGCACCAGCGCGGCGCCGCCGAAATGCCCCTGCACCGCGGCCGCGCCGAGCGCCGCCACCTGCTCGGCCTGCAGCGCCGCCGAGAGCTCGCGCGTGAGCTCGAAGAGCGAGCGGGCGCGCCGCTCGCGGCTGGCCGAGACGCCCGCCGCGAAGCGCAGGCCCGCGGTCAGCTGGCCGATGAGCAGGCCCACCGCCGACATCACCGCGAAGGTCAGCAGGTACTGCCAGTCGCTCACGCCGAAGGACAGCCGCGGGTCGACGAAGAAGTAGTCGAAGGCCGCCACGTTGAGCAGCGCGGCGAAGGCGGCCGGCCCGCGGCCGAAGCGCAGCGCCACGCCCACCACGCCCAGGAGGAACAGCATGACGATGTTGGCGCCCTCCAGCACATGCACCAGCGGCATGGCCAGCAGCGTGATCAGCACGCTGGTCGCCGCGGCCCAGGCATAGCCGGGCCAGCGGGCGCGCGGCGCGTCGTCCTCCTCGCCGCGCGGACCTGTCATGGCGCGCGGCAGCCGGCGCGAGCTGTCCGCCACGCCGGCGCTGACGATGTCCAGCGTGGGCGAAAGCCCCGCCAGCTGCTGCGCGATGCCGCGCCGCCCCGGCGGCCACCAGCGCCGCCAGCCCTCGCGCTGGCGCGGCCGACCCAGCACCACCGTCGCGCAGTTCAGGCGCTGCGCCTCGCCGGCCAGCGCCGGGGCCACCCGGCCGCCGGTGAGCACCGCCGTGGATGCGCCCAGCTCCTCGGCCAGCGCCAGCACCGCGAGGATCCGGTCGCGCGCCGCGGCCGGCAGGCGCTGCAGCGGCGGCGTCTCGACGTAGGCCGCATGCCAGTTCACGCTGAGCTGGCCCGCAAGCCGCGCGGCGGTGCGCACCGTCTGCGCCGCGTCCGCATGCGGGCCGACGCAGGCGAGGATGGCGCCCGAGGTGTTCCAGGCCGCCATCGGCCCGGCCTGCGCGCCGGCCTGGCTGCTGGATTGCTCCACGCGCCAGCCGCGCACGTCGTCCTCCACATGCTCGGCGGTGCGCCGCAGCGCGATCTCGCGCAGCGCGATGAGGTTGCCCTTGCGGAAGAAGTTCTGCGCAGCCCGCTCGGCCTGCTGCGGCAGGTAGACCTTGCCGGCGGCCAGGCGCGCCGTGAGCTCGTCGGGCGTGGCATCGACCAGCACCACCTCCTCGGCCTCGTCGAGCACCGCGTCGGGCACCGTCTCGTGCACCCGCACGCCGGTGATGGCGCCCACGGTGCCGTTGAGGCTCTCCAGGTGCTGCACGTTGAGCGCGCTCCACACCTCGATGCCGGCGGCGCGCAACTCCTCGATGTCCTGCCAGCGCTTGGCGTGGCGCGAGCCCTCGACGTTGGAATGCGCCAGCTCGTCGACCAGCACGATCCCGGGGCGCCGCGCCAGGGCGGCATCCAGGTCGAACTCGTGCAGCACGCGGCCGCGGTAGGGCATGGCGCGCCGCGGCAGTTGCTCCAGGCCCGCCAGCAGCGCGGCGGTGTCGGCGCGGCCGTGGGTCTCGACCACGCCGATGACCACGTCGCGCCCGGCCTGGCGCTCACGCTGCGCGGCGCTGAGCATTGCCCAGGTCTTGCCGACCCCGGCGTTGGCGCCGAAGTAGATGCGCAGCTTGCCGCGCCGGGCCCGCGCCTCCTGCGCGCGCATCTGCGCGAGCAGGTCGTCGGGATCCGGGCGGGCAAGTTCGACCATGGGCTCGCGAGATTAAGGCATCGGCGGGCCGTTCAAGGCCAGGTTCAGCGCCAGCACGTTCACCCGCGGCTCGCCCAGGAAGCCGAACCAGGGCGTCTCGGTGTGGCGCTCGACCAGCGCCTGCACCGCCTCGGCCGGCAGCCCGCGCGCCTGGGCCACGCGCGGGACCTGGTAGCGCGCGGCCTCGGGCGAGATGTGCGGATCCAGCCCGCTGCCGGAGGCGGTCACCAGGTCGATGGGCACGGGCACGTCCTTGCGCGCCGGATCGGCTTCGCGCAGCGCGGCGATGCGCTGCGCCACCGCGTCGCGCAGGGCCGGGTTCAGCGGCCCCTGGTTGGAACCGCCCGAGGCCAGGCCGTTGTAGGGCTTGTCGCCGGTGGCCGAGGGCCGGCCCCAGAAGTTCTTCGGATCGGCGAAGGCCTGACCGATGAGCTCGGAGCCCACTGTCTTGCCATCGCTGCCGGCAACCAGGCTGCCGTTGGCCTGCGCCGGAAAGGCCGCCTGCGCGGCGCCCGTCACGGCCAGCGGATAGACGATGCCGGTGATCGCGCTCAGCAGCACGAAGAGCACCAGGGCGGGGCGAAGGATGTTGTTCATTCGGTGGGACTCCTCACATCAGGCCAGCCCGGCGGCGGCCAGCAGCATGTCGATCAGCTTGATGCCCGCGAAGGGCACCAGCAGCCCGCCCAGGCCGTAGATGGCCAGGTTGCGCCGCAGCAGCGCGGCCGCGCCGACCGGCCGGTAGCGCACGCCCTTGAGGGCCAGCGGGATCAGCGCCACGATGATCAGCGCGTTGAAGATCACCGCCGACAGGATGGCCGACGAGGGGCTGGCCAGCCGCATCACGTTGAGCGCCGAGAGCTGCGGATAGGTCGACACGAAGATCGCCGGGATGATGGCGAAGTACTTCGCCACGTCGTTGGCGATGGAGAAGGTGGTGAGCGAGCCGCGCGTCATGAGCAGCGCCTTGCCTGTCTCCACAACCTCCAGCAGCTTGGTCGGGTTGGAGTCCAGGTCGACCATGTTGCCGGCCTCCTTGGCCGCCTGCGTGCCGCTGCCCATGGCCACCGCCACGTCGGCCTGCGCGAGGGCCGGCGCGTCGTTGGTGCCGTCGCCCGTCATGGCGACCAGGCGGCCATCGGCCTGGTACTTGCGGATCAGCGCCAGCTTGTCCTCGGGCGTGGCCTCGGCCAGGAAGTCGTCCACGCCGGCCTCGGCCGCGATGGCGGCCGCGGTGAGCTGGTTGTCGCCGGTGATCATCACCGTGCGGATGCCCATGCGCCGCAGCTGCGCGAAGCGCTCGCCGATGCCGGCCTTCACGATGTCCTTGAGCTCCACCAGCCCCAGCACGCGCGAGCCCTGCGCCACCGCCAGCGGCGTGCTGCCGCGGCGGGCGATGTCTTCGGCGGTGCGCGCCAGTTCGGGCGGCATCAGGCCATGCTGCGCCTCCACATGGCGGCGCACCGCGTCCACCGCACCCTTGCGCAGCGGGGTCGGGCCGGCCTCGTGCGTGTCGATGCCCGCGGGCAGGTCCACGCCGCTCATGCGCGTCTGCGCCGTGAAGGGCACGAAGTGCGCGTCGGCCACGGGCGCGGTGTCGATGCCTTCCTGGCGCGCCAGCTCCACGATGCTGCGGCCCTCGGGCGTCTCGTCGGCCAGCGATGCCAGCAGGGCCGCACGCGCCAGGCGGCTGCGCGACACGCCCGGCGCCGTGAACCAGGCGCTGGCCTGGCGGTTGCCGTGGGTGATGGTGCCGGTCTTGTCCAGCAGCAGCACGTCGATGTCGCCGGCCGCCTCCACCGCGCGGCCGGAGGTGGCGATGACGTTGGCCTGCATCATGCGGCTCATGCCCGCCACGCCGACGGCCGACAGCAACCCGCCGATGGTGGTGGGGATGAGGCACACCAGCAGCGCCACCAGCGCGGTGAGCGACACCACCGTGCCCGTGCCCGCCGCCTGCACGCTGAAGATGGAGAAAGGCAGCAGCGTGACGGTGACCACCAGGAACACGAGGGTCAGCGCCACCAGCAGGATGGTCAGCGCGATCTCGTTGGGCGTCTTCTGGCGCCTGGCGCTCTCCACCATGCCGATCATGCGGTCGAGGAAGGACTCGCCCGGGTTCACGGCGATGCGCACCACCAGCCAGTCCGACAGCACGCGGGTGCCGCCGGTCACGGCCGAGAAGTCGCCGCCGGACTCGCGCACCACGGGCGCCGACTCGCCGGTGATGGCGCTCTCGTCCACCGAGGCCACGCCTTCGATCACCTCGCCATCCAGCGGGACGAAGTCGCCGGCCTCGACCAGCACGACGTCGTCCTTGCGAAGCTCCATGGCCCGCGCGGGCGTGAAGGCGGCGCCGTGCCGGGGCTGGGCCAGCTTCTTGGCCCAGGTGTCCTTGCGCATGCCGCGCAGGCTCGCCGCCTGCGCCTTGCTGCGGCCCTCGGCCAGCGCCTCGGCGAAGTTGGCGAAGAGCACCGTGAACCACAGCCACAGTGCCACGGCGCCGACGAAGGAAGACGGCATGGCGCTGTCGCCGGGGTAGCGCAGCGAATGCCCCCACAGCACGGTGGTCATGATCGAGCCGATGTAGACCACGAACATCACCGGGTTGCGCCACTGCACGCGCGGGCTCAGCTTGGCCACCGCGCCGCGCAGGGCCGGCACGACCAGCGCCGGGTCGAACAGGGAAAGACTTGTCTTGACGACCATGATCTTCAGTTCCAGAGCATCAGGTGTTCGACGACGGGGCCCAGGGCCAGCGCCGGAACGTAGTTGAGCAGGCCCACCAGCAGCACCGTGCCGATCAGCAGCGTGACGAAAAGCGGGCCGTGCGTGGGCATGGTCCCGGCGCTCTCGGGCAGGCGCTTCTTCGCGGCCAGCGCGCCGGCCACGGCCAGCACCGGCAGGATCACGCCGAAGCGGCCCACCCACATGACCAGCGCCAGCAGCGCGTTGTAGAAGGGCGTGTTGGCCGACAGGCCCGCGAAGGCGCTGCCGTTGTTGTTGCCGGCCGAAGTGAGCGCATACAGGATCTCGGAGAAGCCGTGCGCGCCCGGGTTGGCGATGCCGGCGCGGCCCGGCTCGGCGATCACCGCTACCGCCGTGCCCAGCAGCACCAGCAGGGGCGTGACAAGGATCGCGATGGACATGAGCTTCATCTCATGCACCTCGATCTTCTTGCCCAGGTACTCGGGCGTGCGGCCGATCATCAGGCCGGCGATGAACACCGCCAGGATGGCGAAGACGAGCATGCCGTACAGGCCCGCGCCCACGCCGCCGAACACCACCTCGCCCAGTTGCATGAGCACCAGCGGCACCATGCCGCCCAGCGGCGTGAAGGAGTCGTGCATGCCGTTGACCGCGCCGCAGGAAGCGGCGGTGGTGACGGCCGCGAAGAGCGCCGAGGCGTCGATGCCGAAGCGCACTTCCTTGCCCTCCATGCTGGCCGCGCCCGGGTCCACGCCCAGCGAGGCGAGCGCGGGGTTGCCGGCGTGCTCGGCCGGGATCACGGCCACCACGGCGAGCACGAACATCACCGTCATCGCCGCCAGGATCGCCCAGCCCTGGCGCCGGTCGCCCACCACGCGGCCGAAGGCGAAGCACAGCGCCGCGGGGATCAGGAAGATCGCCAGCATCTGCACCAGGTTCGCCAGCGCCGTCGGGTTCTCGAAAGGATGCGCCGAGTTGGCGTTGAAGAAGCCGCCGCCGTTGGTGCCCAGCATCTTGATGGCCTCCTGCGAGGCCACCGGCCCCATGGCGATCGACTGGCGCGCGCCCTCCACCGTGCCCAGGTCCAGGTTGGGCGCGAAGTTCTGGATCGCGCCCTGGCTCACGAAGAAGAGCGCCAGCACGAAGGAAAGCGGCAGCAGCAGCCACAGCGTGATGCGGGTGATGTCCACCCAGAAGTTGCCGATGTGGCCGCGCGCCGGGCCTTCGGCGCCGCGCGCGGCGAAGCCGCGCGCCAGGGCGAAGGCCACCGCGATGCCGGTGGCCGCCGAGAGGAAGTTCTGCCCGGCCAGCCCCAGCATCTGCGTCAGGTGGCTCATGGTGGCCTCGCCCACGTAGCCCTGCCAGTTGGTGTTGGTGACGAAGCTGACGGCGGTGTTGAAGGCCGAGTCGGGCGACACCGCGCCCAGCCCGGCCGCGTTGAAGGGCAGCAGGCCCTGCAGGCGCTGCAGCCCGTAGACGAAGAAGGCGCCCAGCGCATTGAAGGCGAGCAGCGCCAGCGCGTAGCTGCGCCAGTGCATGGTCTGGGCGGCGCGAACGCCGGCCAGGCGGTACAGGGGCGCCTCGACGCGGCGCATCCAGCCGGCCACGCGGCCTTCGCACAGCGCGGCCAGCGCACGCCCCAGCGGCCGGGCCAGCAGGCCCAGCAGCACGAGGAAGACCAGCAGCAGGGTCCAGGCGGAAGCGCTCATGTCAGAACTCCTCCGCGCAGATCAGCGCAAAGACCAGGTAGGCGAGCAGCAGCACCGCGACCAGGCCGCCCAGGCCGTAGAGCACTTCCATGCCGATCATGACCGGCCCTCCTTCGCGCGCACGAGCCGCGCCAGCGCGTCCACGCCCACGATCAAGACCACCCAGAACAGCGCCAGGGCGGCGATCCACACGATGTCCATATCGACGACTCCTCGATCAAGCAATGCCGGGGAGTGTTCGACTTCGTGCGTAAAAACAGGGCAGATACCCAGCGCACGGGCATAAAGAAAGCGTAAAAATCCGGAGCCCGAGAGGAGTCCCCATGAGAAGGAGTTGGCTGCGCGCCCTGCTGTGGGCCGCCGCATTGCTGGTGCTGTTGCTGGCCGGCGGCCTGTGGCTGCTGGTGCAGGGCGTCGACCGTGGCGCGGTGATGGCGCGCGCCGCGCAGGAGGTCAAGGCGGCCACCGGCCGCGACTTCGCCGTGGACGGGCGCGTGCACTTGTCGCTGTGGCCGCGCCTGGCCCTGGTGGCCGAAGGCGTGCGGCTGGGCAACACGCCCTGGGGCTCACGGCCGGACATGGCGCGCATCGAGCAGCTGCGCCTGGACATCGCGCTGGCGCCGCTGCTGGAGCGCCGGGTGGAGATCGGCAGCATCGAGATCCGCGGCGCCGACGTGCTGCTGGAAACCAACGCCGACGGCCGGGGCAACTGGAGCTTCACGCGTCCCGCGCCTGCCGAGCAGAAGCCGCCCACGGAGCCCGGCGCCGCCAGCCCGATCCGCGTCACGCTGGCCCGCCTCACGGCGCAGGACTCCCGTCTGACCTGGCGCAGCGGCACGAGCGGCCACACCGAGACGCTGGACATCGACGCCCTCTCGCTGGATCGCCACCCCGACCCGGCCCGCGCGCCGGACGCCTGGCGCCTGGAAACCGACGCCGGCTGGCGCGAACGGAAGATCCATGCCGAGGGCGGCGTCGGCGTGGAGCGCGACGCGCAGACCGGCGCGCGCAGCATCCCGCTGGACCTGGACCTGCGCATGGAAGGCGTCACCGCCAGCGTCGACGGCCGTGTGGGCCTGGGCGAGGCGGCCGGGCAGGCACAGCTGAAGGTGCAGGCCGACATCCAGGCCACGGCGGCACTGGCCGCGATGCTGCGAGTGCCGCTGCCCATCCCCGTCCCGGCCAAGGTCAGCGGCGACCTCGCCCTGCGCCCGCGCCAGATCCAGGTCGACAACTTCGAGCTGCAGACCCAGGGCCAGGCCGTGGCCGGCGGCATCGTGTGGGACCGCACCATCACGCCGCCGGCCCTGCAGCTGGCGCTGCATTCCGACGGGCTGGACCTGGCCCGGCTCTATCCGGCCCATCGCGCCGGCGCGCCGGCGCCGGACGTCAAGGGCGACGCCCGGGTGTTTCCCGACACGCCCTTCCCGGCCGTGAAGCTGCCGCGCCTGTCGATCCAGGCCGACCTGCGCAGCGAGCGCCTGGTGCTGCCCAACGGTCTGGAGCTGGGCGCCGTGCGGCTGCGCGGCGCCAGCCTGCCCGACCGCATCGAGCTCTCGCAGCTGGACTTCGGCCTGGCGCGGGGCAGCTTCAACCTCTCGGGCCGGTGGCAGCAGCCCGAGGGCGCGGCGCCGAGGGTGAACGCCCAGCTCAAGGCGCGCGGCGTCGCCATGGACGCGCTGCTGGCGCTGATGCGGCGCGAGGCGGTGCTCTCGGGCGGCCGCACCGAGTTCGACGGGCAGCTCTCGGCGAGCGGCAACTCGCCGCACCGGCTGGCCGCCTCGCTCAGCGGGGAGGTGCGCATGCGGATGGGCGAGGCCTCGTCCACCGTGCGCCGTGGCGGCGGCGTGCCGGGCGAACTGGTCTCGGCACTGCTGCACGCGCTCACGCCGCTGCGCGGGGCGGAGGACAACTTCAAGGTGCTGTGCGCGGCGGCGCGCCTGCCGGTGAAGGCGGGCCGCATCGACGTCGACCGCTCCATCGCGGTGGATGGCGAGCGCGTGAGCGTGGTGATGTCCGGCCTGATCGACCTGGCCGGCGAGCGGGTGGACCTGGGCATGCAGCCCACGGTGAAGAAGGGCACGGGGCTGGATCCCACCGCCTTCGCAGGCGTCGTGAAGATCGCCGGCCCGCTGGCCGCGCCGCAGGTGCAGGTGAACCTGGCGGGAACGGCACGCGAGGCGGTGACCATCGGCGCCGCCGTGGCCACCAGCGGCGCCACGCTGATCGGCGAGCGGCTGCTGGGCAAGGTCACCGATCCGCGGCCCTGCGAATCGGCCTACAGCGGCAGCGCGAAGACCTCGGCGGCGGCGCAGCCGGCGGGGGCGAAGAAGGGCGGCGGCTTTCCGCGGCCGCTGCGCGGATTGTTCGAGCGCTGAGCTGCGCGAGCCGCGCTATCCTGCGGGGTTCGATTCTTTCCCTCAGATTGCAGGCGCCTCCTCCATGTCCGAACCTTCAACCGCTTCCGCCGCCGTGCCCGAAACGCTGCCCATCGAAGGCTGCGATGTCTTCGTGATCGGCGGCGGCCCCGCCGGCTCCACCATCGCGGCCCTGCTGGCGCAGCAGGGCCGCGACGTGGTGCTGGTCGACAAGGAGCATCACCCGCGCTTCCACATCGGCGAGTCGCTGCTGCCGGCCAACGTGGAGCTGTTCCGCAAGCTGGGCGTGCACGACCAGGTCGACGCCATCGGCATGAAGAAGTGGGGCATCGAGTTCGTCTCCATCGAGCACGCCCACCGCAGCTATGTCGAGTTCGCCGACGCCTGGGACAAGACCATGCCCTCGGCCTGGCAGGTGCGCCGCTCCGAGCTGGACGAGCTGCTGTTCCGCAACGCCGCCACGCGCGGCGCGCGCACGCTGGAAGGCTGCCGCGTGCGCGACGTGCAGTTCGACGACAGCGGCGCCACCATCCAGGCCCAGCTGGACGACGGCAGCCGCCGCAGCTGGCACGCCCGTTTCGTGGTCGACGCCAGCGGCCGCGACACCTTCCTGGCCAACAAGCTCAAGAGCAAGGAGAAGAACCCGGACCACAACAGCACCGCCCTCTTCGGCCACTTCCGCAACGTGCGGCGGCTGGAGGGCAAGCGCGAGGGCAACATCAGCATCTGCTGGTTCCCGCATGGCTGGTTCTGGTTCATTCCGCTGGCCGACGGCACCACCAGCGTGGGCGCGGTGTGCTGGCCCTACTACCTCAAGTCGCGCGAGAACTCGCTCAAGGACTTCTTCTTCCAGACCATCGCGATGTGCCCCGAGCTGGCCGACCGCCTGAAGTCGGCCGAGCTGGTGGACGACGCGGTGCACGCCACCGGCAACTTCTCCTACAACGGCACGCACTGCACGGGCGAGCGCTACCTGATGCTGGGCGATGCCTTCGCCTTCATCGACCCGATGTTCTCCTCGGGCGTGTACCTGGCCATGCACAGCGCCTTCGACGGCGCCGAGCTGGTGGCCACCGCGCTGGACCGCCCGGCCGGGCATGCCAGGGCGCGGCGCGAGTTCGAGGAGGTGATGCGCAAAGGACCGCGCGAGTACTCCTGGTTCATCTACCGCGCCACCAACCCCACCATCCGCGACATGTTCATGCACCCGAACAATTTCATGCGGGTGAAGGAGGCGCTGATGTCGCTCCTGGCCGGCGACATCTACGGCAGCACGCCCATGTGGTGGGGGCTGCGGCGCTTCAAGATGCTGTACTACGTGATCTCCTGGGCGAATGCCAAGCGGACCTGGCGCGGCTGGCGCCGGCACAAGAACAACATCCGCGACATGGGCAAGCTGCAGGGCGAGACGATCCAGACCGAGGGCTGAGCCCCCGGGGCGCGCCCCCGTGGCGCTCGCGCCGGAACAGGCGCACGATGGCGGACGCCATGTCCGCCACCCTCCCCGCCTCCTGCGCCGCCTGCGGCGGCACGCTCGCGCCGGGCGCCGCCTTCTGCCAGCACTGCGGGCAGCGCGTGGCACCGGCCTGCCACGGCTGCGGCCAGGCGCTGGAGGCCGGCTTCGCCTTCTGCCCGCGCTGCGGCCTGGCCCAGAACGCGCCAACGCCTGCGCCGCCCCCCGCCGCGAACGACAACGACGCGCAGGCGGCCGACCGGCGCCTGGTGACGGTGCTCTTCGCCGACCTGACCGGCTTCACCTCGCTGGCGGAAGGCCTGGACCCGGAGACCCTGCGCGCCTTCCAGAACGCCCTGTTCGAGGTCATGGCCAGCGCGGTGGCGCGCTATGACGGCTTCGTCGAGAAGTTCGTGGGCGACGCGGTGATGGCGGTGTTCGGCGCGCCGCTGGCGCACGAGGACGACCCGGTGCGCGCCGTCGACGCCGCGCTGGCCATGCTGGCGGGCATCGGGGAGCTCAGCCGGCGCTGGGCGGCGCGGCTGGCCCGGCCGGTGACGCTGCACATCGGCGTGCACACCGGCGCGGTGGTGGCGGGCAGCCTGGGCAGCGGCGCCGGCGGCACGTACGCGGTGACGGGCGACACCGTCAACACGGCTTCGCGGCTGCTCAACGCGGCCGAGCCGGGCAGCGTGCTGGTCTCGGCCGCCACCCGGGCGCTGACGCAGCACCGCTTCGATTTCGCGCCGCCGGCCGAGCTGGCGCTGCGCGGCAAGGCGCAGCCCATGCAGGTGTTCAAGGTGATCGGCCTGCGCGACGCGGCGGCCGGGGCGTCGCCGCGCGGGCTGGCCGAGCTGGGCCTGGCGGCGCCGATGGTGGGCCGCGACGCGCAGCTGGCGCAGCTGCTGGCCGCCTTCGACGCGGCGCAGTCGGGGCGAGCCCAGCTGGTGTGCGTGTCGGGCGAGGCCGGCGCCGGCAAGTCGCGCCTGCTGGCCGAATTCTTCGCGCAGCTGCAGGCGCAGCGCGCCGAGGCGCTGGCCGCCACCAGCGTGCGCCGCGCCGGCTGCTCCTCGCTGGGCGAGCCCACCTACGGCAGCTTCGGCGCCCTGTTCCGCGACGCCTACCGCGTGGAGCAAGGCGATTCGCTGGCCGTGGCCCAGCACAAGCTGCACGAAGGCATGCGCGCCCTGGGCGCGGATGCCGGCGAGGCCGACGCGGTGGCCCGCGTGCTGAACTACCTGCTGGGCCTGCAGGAAGGCGCGGCGCGGCCCGGCGACATCGAACCCGAGCAGCTGCAGCGGCAGATCGTGCTGGCGGCGCGCTCGCTGCTGGAGCGGCGCCTGGCGGTGCAGCCGCTGATGGTGGTGGTGGACGACGTGCACTGGGCCGACACCGCCTCCATCGACCTCCTGCTCGAGGTGCTGGACCAGCTGGCCGACCGCCCGCTGATGCTGCTGCTCTCGCAGCGCCCGGATGCGCGTCCCCTGCGCGCCGAGCGCGCGGCGCAGACCGCAGTGCTGCTGCCACCGCTCGGCGCGCACGACACGCAGGCGCTGGTCGACCAGCTGCTCGGCAGCGCCGGTGACACCCGCCTCGCGGCAGTTCGCACGCTGGTGGCGGCGCGCGCCGGCGGCAACCCGCTCTTCGTGGAGGAGATCGTGCGCAGCCTCGCCGGCGCCGGGTGGCGCGTGGAAGCCCAGGCCGACGGCGTGCCCGAGGTGCCGCCCACCCTCTACGGCCTCCTGCTCTCGCGCATCGACCGGCTCGGGGCGGACGAGCGCCGCGCCCTGCAGGAAGCCGCGGTGCTCGGCACCGAGTTCGATGCGGCGCTGCTGTGCCGCATCGCCGGCGCGCCGGCCGAGGCCACCGAGGCGGCGCTGCGGCGCCTGGCCGAGCTGCAGCTGCTGCGCCAGGAAGAAGGCGAGGCCTGGCGCTTCACCCATGCGCTGCTGCACGAGGTGGCCTACCAGAACCTGCTGCTCGCGCGCCGCAGCGAACTGCACGGGCGCGTGGGCCGCGCGCTGGAGACGCGAGACGCGGAACCCGGCCGCGGCCCACGCCGGCTCCTGGAGCTGGAGGCCCTGGGCCACCACTGGAGCCTGTCGCCGGACAAGGTGCGCGGCGCGCGCTACCTGCTGCAGGCCGGCGACTGGGCGCGTGCCGTCTATGCCAACGAGGACGCCCTGCGCCACTGCCGCCGTGCCTTGCGGACCCTGGAGGAGGTCGAGGCCGGCGACGCCGACGCGCAGGCGCTGCGGCTGGACGTGCGCGAGCGCCTGGGCGACCTGCAATGCCTGACCGGCCAGCGCGAGGAAGCGCTGCAGCATTACGAGGCGATCCGCCAGGCCCTGGCCGGCGCCGGCCGGCCCGAGCCCGTGCGCGCAGCCCGCGTGCTGCGCAAGATCGGCGGCCAGCATTGGGAAGCGGGCGAACGCGAGCGCGCGGCCGCCTGCTTCAACGAAGGCCTGGCCCAGCTGGGCGAGCACGGCGATGCCATCGAGCGAGCCCACCTCTTCCAGGAGCTGGGTCGCCTGGCCTTCCGCGCCGGCGACAACGCGGGCGCGCTGGCCTGGGCCCGGCGCGCGCTGGACGAAGTGCCCGTGCAGGCGGAGGCGCCGGGCCGCGACCCCGAGCGCGACCGCGCCGCCACCATGGTGCGGGCCGAGGCCAGCAACACCCTGGGCGTGGCGCTGGCGCGGCTGGGCCGCCCGGACGAGGCGGTGAAGGAGATCGAGCACAGCGTCGCCCAGGCCGAGGCGCTGGAGCTGCTGCAGGCCGCCTGCCGCGGCTACACCAACCTGGGCGTGCTCTACGCCACGCTGGACCCGCAGCGCAGCATCGAGACTTGCCTGCGCGGCTTGGCGACGGCACGCAAGGTGGGCGACCTGGGCTTCCAGTCGCGCCTGTATGCCAACCTCGCGGTGGCCTACTGCGCGCTCACCAACCGCTGCGAGGCCGAGGGCATCGAGGCGGCGCGGACCGCGGTGCAGCTGGACCGGCGCCTGGGCCTGGTCGACCACCTGGCGGTACCGCTGATCGTGCTGGGCCAGATCCACCAGTGCCACGGCGACCATGCGCGTTCCCTGGCCGCGTACGAGGAGGCACTGCAGCTGGCCGAGCAGGTGGCCGAACCCCAGCTGCTCTTCCCTTGCTACGACGGTTTGGCTACCCTCTACCTGGACGCCGGGCGCCCCGATCAGGCCGAGCTCTGGCTGGCCAAGGCCCAGGCGCTGTGCGAGAGCGCCGGCCTGGAGCCCGACGCCCTGATGGTGCTTCCCTTCCTTTGCTGAGCGATCGCGCAAGGAGAGTCGACATGAGTTCCGCATCGACAATGGAAATGCCCGTGGCGCCGGGCGAGCCCGCGCCCCACTTCGCCCTGCCCGCGGTCGAGGGCGACGGCCCCGTGTCGCTGAGCGACTACCGCGGCAAGAGCAACCTCTTCCTGGCCCTCATGGTGGGCCTGTGGTGCCCCTTCTGCCGGCGCCAGCTGGTGCAGCTGGGCGCCATGGAAGACAAGCTCAAGGCGCTGGGCGTGCAGAGCCTGGCGGTGGTCGCCACCGACCCGGTGCATGCGCGCGTGTACTTCAAGTTCCGGCCCACGCGGCTGCGGCTGGCCTCCGACCCGCAGCTGAGCATCCACCGGGCCTTCCGCGTGCCCAAGCCGGAGCCCACGCCCGAGATGCTGCAGGCCCTGGGCGAGGTCAGGGTGAACCCCTTCGGCGACCTGCCGGCGCCCATGCCGATCCAGGCGCTGACCGAGAAGCTCACCGCCGAGGACGGCTACACCGGCACGCCCAACGACCAGGCCGATATCGAGCGCCAGTGGCCGCAGCTCAAGGCCCTGTACATGATCGACCGCGACGGCATCGTGCGCTGGGTCGACATCGAGTGCCAGAAGGAAGGGCTGGCCGGCATCGGCAAGCTGCCGTCGGAGGACGTGATCCTCCAGGCTGCGCGCGCGATGGCGCTGCACTAGCGCGCGGCGCCGCCCTCAGGCGGCGGCGGTGTCCGCCACGGGCTCCGCCTGGCCTGCCGCCACCATCGCCTCCAGCCGCTGGCGGTCGGCCATCAGCCGCCCGGCGATGAGCGAGACCACCTCGAAGCCGAAGGCCGGGTTCTGGAAGTACAGCTGCCGGAAGGTGTTCTCGTCGATGCGCAGCACCTGGCAGGCGGTGACGCAGCGCGCCGTGAGCGAGCGGCACTTGTCGGGCGCGAAGAAGGCGATCTCGCCGAACAGGCGGCCGGCCTCCATCACCTGCCCGATCTCGACGAACTCGATCTTGCCGGCGGCCAGGAAGAACAGGTGGTCGGCCGGGTCGCCCTTGCGGAACAGCACATGCCCGGCGCGATGCCGGCGGCTGCGCATGTAGGGGCGCAGCCAGACGCCCGAGAGGTCGGCGGTGCTGGCCGCCTCGCGCACCTTGCGGGTCATCCAGACCATCTGCGCCGTGCGGAAGATGTTGATGGGCAGCAGCGTGGCATGCAGCAGCAGCATGGTCAGCGAAGGATGCAGGGCACCGTAGACCATGAAGCCCACGTTGCTGGCCACCGCCAGCATCCGCAGCGGGATCATGGTCTTCACGAAGCTGCTGGCCACCACCAGCCCGCCGGCGATGGTCACCGACACCGCCGCGATGATCCCCTCGGAGGTCGACAGCGATTCGGTGATCGTGAAAAGCGCCGTATTGATCAGGTTTTCGAGCCAGCCCATTCACTCCTCGCTGCTGAAGATGCCCGGTGCCTATTTCCTGCGCCCGTACTTCGCGGTGAACGAAGCCGATGCGAGCTTGTTGGCGTTGATCATGTAGCCCACCAGCGCCGCCGTGCCGCCCTCGGGGATGTCCAGCTTGTCGGTCTTGAGCGCGTACACGGTGAAGATGTAGCGGTGCGGCTTGTCGCCCGGCGGCGGGCAGGCGCCGCCGAAGCCCGGCGCGCCGAAGTCGGTGCGGCCCTGCAGGGCCCCGGCCGGCAGGCCCTTGCCGTCGGCGGTGCCGGCGCCCTCGGGAATCTCGGTGGCGCTGGCCGGGATGTTGTAGATGACCCAGTGCCACCAGCCGGAGCCGGTGGGCGCGTCGGGGTCGTACACCGTCAGCGCGAAGCTCCTGGTGTCCTTGGGCGCACCGTTCCACTTCAGGGCCGGCGAGATGTTCTTGCCCGTGCAGCCGAAGCCGTTGAACACCTGCGCATCGGTCAGCGTGCTGCCGGGCTTGATGGTGGGGCTGGCCAGCGAGAAGCCGGCGGCGAGCGCCCAGGGCGCGGCGGTCGAAGCGACGACGGCGATGGCGAGTGAGCGCAAGGTGTTCTTCATGTCTTCTTCTCCTTGTTGTTCGAAGCAAAGCGAAGCCGCCATCATGCGCGGCCGGCCGGCCTTTGTCATCGCTCGGCCACCCCGCCGCTGCGCAACTGCTCGAGGTCGAGCACGCGCACGCCGCCGTACTCCACGGCGATGGCGCCGCGCGCCTGCAGCGTGCGCAGCGCCTCGTTGACCCGCTGGCGCGACAGGCCCACCAGGTAGGCCAGTTCCTGCTGCGTGATGCGCAGCAGTTCCCCCACGCCGGGGAAGAGCACCGGGTTGAAGAGTTGCGCCAGGTTGCGCGCCACCCGCGCGTCGGGGTTGTTGAGCCGGTCGTTCTCGCGCGCCGCGATGAACTGGGCCAGCCGCTCGTTGAGCTGGTTCATCACGAAGCGGTTGAAGCCGATGGAGTGGTCCAGCAGCCAGTGGAAGTCGTCGATGGGCAGGCCGGCCACCACGCTCTTGCGCAAGGCCTGGATGTCGTAGCGGTAGGGCTCGCGCTTCATCGCCGTGCCCTCGCCGAACCAGCCGCCGGAAGGCAGGCCGCTGTAGGTCATGGAGCTGCCGTCCGCGCGGTCCTTGCTCATCTTGAGCAGGCCCTCGATCACGCCGAACCAGTAGGTGGGCGGGCGGCCCACGCGGCACACCAGGTCGCCCGGCTCGGCGTCGCCCACCACGATGACGGACTGCGCGCGCTCGCGCTCGGCCGCGCCGAGGGCGCGCAGCCAGGGCACGCTGTCGAGCTCGACCGGCGTGGCGGGGCGCACGCGCTCGCGCAAGGTGGTGCCGCCGTACGGGCTCTTGGCGAGCGCACCCTCGCGCGGGAAGGCCGGGATGGGAACCGCCGCAACGCTGGAAGGCATCGGGAAACTCCGGGGAGTAGTGTCCCTAGGATTGTCGTTGGAACGACAACGGAGCGTCAAAGCGCGGGCCTACATTCGCGCCATCTTGAACACGCAGACCCACCCCACCGACACCTTCCCGCGCCTGCTGGCCAAGCACGCGGCAGAGCGTCCCGATGCGCCTGCGATGCGCGAGAAGGACCTGGGCATCTGGCAGACCTGGCGCTGGCAGGACTGCGCGCGCGAAGTGCGCGAGATCGCCTGCGGCCTGGCCAGCCTGGGCTTCCGCCCGCTGGACAACCTGGCCATCGTGGGCGCCAACCGCCCGCGCCTGTACCTGGCCATGGCGGCGGCGCAGAGCCTGCGCGGCGTGCCGGTGCCGCTCTACCAGGACGCGGTGGCGGCAGAGATGGTCTTCATGCTGGACGACGCCGGCATCGAGTTCGTCATCGCCGAGGACCAGGAGCAGGTCGACAAGCTGCTGGAATGCCGCGAGAGCCGCCCGCAGCTCGCGCACATCATCTACGACGACCCGCGCGGCCTTCGCAACTACGACCAGCCGGGCCTGCTGAGCTTCGAGGCGCTGCGCCAGCTCGGGCGCCAGTTCGACGAGCAGAACCCCGGCTACTTCGACGCGGCGGTGCAGAGCGTGCAGCCCTCGGACGTGGGGGTGATCCTCTACACCTCGGGCACCACCGGCCGGCCCAAGGGCGTGTGCCAGACGCATGCGGGCTTCATCGCCGCCGGCCGCGGCGGCGTGGAGACCGACAGGCTCGGCCCCGGCGACAACATCATGAGCTACCTGCCCATGGCCTGGGTGGGCGACCACCTGTTCTCGGTCGCGCAGTGGCTGGTGGCGGGCTTCACGCTCAACTGCCCCGAGTCGGCCGAGACGGTGATGAACGACATGCGCGAGATCGGCCCCAGCTACTACTTCGGCCCGCCGCGCACCTTCGAAGGCCTGCTGACCGCCGTGTCGATCCGCATGGAGGACGCGGCCGCGCCCAAGCGCTGGCTGTATGCGAAGTGCATGGCGCTGGCGCAGCGCGTGGGCGCCGACATCCTGGGCGGCGCGCCGGTGTCGGCCAAGGACCGCTTCCTCTACAAGCTGGGCGACCTCTTCATCTACGGCCCGCTGCGCAACGTGCTGGGCATGAGCCGCATCCGCGTGGCCTACACCGCGGGCGCCGCCATCGGGCCGGACCTGTTCCGCTTCTACCGCTCCATCGGCGTGAACCTCAAGCAGTTCTATGGCCAGACCGAGACCTGCGCCTACGTGTGCCTGCAGCAGGACGGCCGGGTCAAGCTCACCAGCGTGGGCACCGCCGCGCCGGGCATGGAGCTGAAGATCGCCGACAACGGCGAGGTGCTGGTGCGCGGCGTGTCGGTGCTCAAGGAGTACTACAAGCGCCCCGAGGCCACGGCCGAGGTGCTGGATGCGGACGGCTACTTCCATACCGGCGACGCCGGCGTGCTCGACAGCGAAGGGCACCTGCGCATCATCGACCGTGCCAAGGACGTGGGCCGCATGCAGGGCGGCGCGATGTTCGCGCCCAACTACATCGAGAACAAGCTCAAGTTCTTCCCGCAGATCAAGGAGGCGGTGTGCTTCGGCAACGGCCGCGACGAGGTCTGCGCCGCGATCAACATCGACTACGAGGCCGTGGGCAACTGGGCCGAGCGCCGCGGCCTGCCCTACGGCGGCTACGTGGACCTGGCCGGCAAGCCCGAGGTGCTCGCGCTGATCGCCGACTGCATCGCCAAGGTCAACGCCGACCTGGCGGCCGAGGACGGCATGGCCGACACGCAGATCGCGCGCTTCCTGGTGCTGCACAAGGAGCTGGACCCGGACGACGACGAGCTGACCCGCACGCGCAAGGTGCGGCGCGGCTTCATCGCCGAGAAATATGCGGTGCTGGTCGATGCGCTGTACGGCGGCAAGAGCGAGCAGTTCATCGAGACGCAGGTCAAGTTCGAGGACGGCCGCAGCGGCGCGGTGAGCGCCACCCTGAAGATCGTCGAAGCCAGGCGCTTCCCAGCCGTGAGGGCCGCAGCATGAATGCACGCATCGAAGACAGCGCCCTGCTGGCCGAGACGGCGCCGGTGCCGGCGGCGCGCCGGCGCATCGGCGAGGTGATCCTGGACGTGCAGAACATCTCGCTCTCCTTCGGCGGGGTGAAGGCGCTCACCGACATCAGCTTCAACGTGCGCGAGCACGAGGTGCGCGCCATCATCGGCCCCAACGGCGCGGGCAAGAGCTCCATGCTCAACTGCATCAACGGCGTCTACACGCCGCAGCAGGGCTCCATCACCTTCCGCGGCAAGACCTTCAAGCACATGAACTCGCGCCAGGTGGCCGAGATGGGCGTGGCCCGCACCTTCCAGAACCTGGCGCTGTTCAAGGGCATGAGCGTGCTGGACAACATCATGACGGGGCGCAACCTCAAGATGAAGTCCGGCCTGCTGGCGCAGGCGCTTCGCATCGGCCCGGCCGAGCGCGAAGAGCTGCGCCACCGCGAGTTCGTCGAGCACATCATCGACTTCCTGGAGATCCAGGCGCACCGCAAGACGCCGGTGGGCCGCCTGCCTTACGGCCTGCAGAAGCGCGTGGACCTGGGCCGCGCCCTGGCCATGGAACCGCAGGTGCTGCTGCTGGACGAGCCGATGGCCGGCATGAACGTGGAGGAGAAGCAGGACATGAGCCGCTTCATCCTGGACGTGAACGACGAGTTCGGCACCACCATCGTCCTCATCGAGCACGACATGGGCGTGGTGATGGACATCAGCGACCGCGTGGTGGTGCTGGACTACGGCAAGAAGATCGGCGATGGCACGCCGGATGAAGTGCGCGGCAACGAAGACGTGATCCGCGCGTACCTGGGCGTGGAGCACTGAGCATCATGGGCTTTTTCCTCGAGACTCTCTTCGGCGGCCTGATGGTGGGCATGCTGTATTCGCTCATCGCCATCGGCTTCGTGCTGATCTACAAGGCCTCGGGCGTCTTCAACTTCGCGCAGGGCGCGATGGTGCTGTTCGCGGCGCTGGCCATGGCGCGCTTTGCCGAATGGTTCCCGCTGTGGTTCGGCTTCCAGAGCGCGATCCTGGCGAACCTGCTGGCCTTCATCGCGGCCATGGCGGTGATGGTGGCGGTGGCCTGGCTCATCGAACGCCTGGCGCTGCGCAAGCTGGTCAACCAGGAAGGCGTGACCCTGCTCATGGCCACGCTGGGCATCGCCTACTTCCTCGACGGCCTGGGCCAGACGCTGTTCGGCAACGACATCTACAAGATCGACGTCGGCATGCCCAAGGAGCCGCTGCTGGTGATGGACAAAGTCTTCCAGGGCGGCCTGCTCATCAGCCAGGAAGACCTGGTGGCCGCCGGCATCGCGGCGCTGCTGGTGGTGCTGCTGGCCCTGTTCTTCCAGAAGACGGCCACCGGCCGGGCGCTGCGCGCGGTGGCCGACGACCACCAGGCGGCGCAGTCCATCGGTATCCCGCTCTCACGCATCTGGGTGATCGTGTGGTCGGTGGCCGGCTTCTCGGCGCTGGTGGCCGGGATCATCTGGGGCTCGAAGCTGGGCGTGCAGTTCTCGCTCTCGCTGGTCGCGCTGAAGGCGCTGCCGGTGGTGATCCTGGGCGGGCTCACCTCGATCCCCGGCGCCATCATCGGCGGCCTCCTGATCGGCGTGGGCGAGAAGCTGTCGGAGATCTACCTCGGGCCGCTGCTGGGCGGCGGCATCGAGATCTGGTTCGCCTACGTGCTGGCGCTGGGCTTCCTGCTGGTTCGGCCGCAGGGTTTGTTCGGCGAGAAGATCATCGACCGGGTCTGAAGACATGCTTTACAGAGAGAACGGACAGTTCAAGTCCACCTACCGCGCCGACCAGCAGATCTTCCCGATCCTGCAGGACCGCATCGGCATCCTCGCGCTGCTCGTCGTCGCCTTCGTGCTCGTGCCGATGGTGGTGTCCGACTACTGGCTGCGCGCCATCCTCACGCCCTTCCTGATCCTGTCGCTGGCCGCGCTGGGGCTGAACATCCTGGTGGGCTACTGCGGCCAGATCTCGCTGGGCACCGGCGCCTTCATGGCGGTGGGTGCCTACGCGGCCTACAACTTCCACGTGCGCATCCCGGGCATGCCGCTGATCGCCTCGCTGCTGCTGGGCGGGCTGTGCGCCACCGGCGTGGGCGTGCTCTTCGGCATTCCCTCGCTGCGCATCAAGGGGCTGTACCTGGCGGTGGCCACGCTGGCGGCGCAGTTCTTCGCCGACTGGGCCTTCCTGCGCATCAACTGGTTCACCAACAACTCGGCCTCGGGCTCGGTGAGCGTGGCGGGCCTGAACGTGCTGGGCATCCCGATCGAGACGGCCATCGAGAAGTACGTGCTGTGCCTGGCCTTCGTGGTGGTGTTCGCGCTGCTGGCCAAGAACCTGGTGCGCAGCGCCATCGGCCGCGAGTGGATGGCGATGCGCGACATGGACGTGGCGGCGGCCGTCATCGGCATCCGCCCCGTGTACGCCAAGCTCACGGCTTTTGCGGTGAGCAGCTTCATCGTCGGCGTCGCCGGCGCGCTGTGGGGCTTCATCCACCTGGGCGCATGGGAGCCGGCGGCCTTCAACATCGACCGCTCGTTCCAGTTGCTGTTCATGGTGATCATCGGCGGGCTGGGCTCGATCATGGGCTGCTTCTTCGGCGCGGCCTTCATCGTGCTGCTGCCGCTGGCCATCAACCAGCTGCCCGCGTGGCTGGGCCTGTCGATCTCCACGGCGCTGGCCTCGCACATGGAATACATGATCTTCGGCGCGCTGATCGTCTTCTTCCTCATCGTGGAACCGCACGGGCTCGCGCGCCTTTGGTCCACAGGGAAGGAAAAGCTGCGGCTGTGGCCCTTCCCCCATTGAGATTCCGTCGTTTCGAAACCGCACCACGCGTGCCATACCAAAAGGAGACAAAGATGAAACTGAAGTCGATCGCGCTGGCCCTGGCCGCGGTGTCCGCCCTGGTGGGCGCCGCACCGGCCATGGCGCAGGCCAAGGAGCAGTTCTTCCCGCTGCTGGTCTACCGCACCGGCCCGTACGCGCCCAACGGCACGCCGTGGGCCAACGGCAAGCAGGACTACATCAAGCTGGTCAACGCGCAGGGCGGCATCAACGGCGTGAAGATCGCGTACGAGGAATGCGAGACCGGCTACGCGACCGACAAGGGCGTGGAGTGCTACGAGCGCCTCAAGGGCAAGGGCGCGACGCTGATCGACCCGCAGGCCACCGGCATCACCTTCGCGCTCACCGACAAGGCGCCGGCCGACAAGATCCCTCTGCTGACGCTGGGCTACGGCCTCGCGGCCTCGCAGGACGGCTCGGCCTTCAAATGGAACTTCCCGCTCATGGGCAGCTACTGGACGGCCGCCGACATCCTGATCCAGCACATCGCCAAGAAGGAAGGCGGCATCGACAAGCTCAAGGGCAAGAAGATCGCGCTGGTCTACCACGACTCGCCCTTCGGCAAGGAGCCGATCCCGCTGCTGCAGGAGCGCGCCAGGCTGAGCGGCTTCGAACTGTCGCTGATCCCCGTGACCGCGCCCGGCGTGGAGCAGAAGTCGGCCTGGCTGCAGGTGCGCCAGCAGCGGCCCGACTATGTGCTGCTGTGGGGCTGGGGCGTGATGAACTCCACCGCGCTGAAGGAAGCGGTGGCCACCGGCTACCCGCGCGAGAAGATGTACGGCGTGTGGTGGGCCGGCGCCGAGCCCGACGTGAAGGACGTGGGCGCCAACGCCAAGGGCTACAACGCGCTGGCCCTGAACACCTCGGGCACCCAGCCCAAGGTGATCCAGGACATCCTCAAGCAGGTGCACGAGAAGGGCCAGGGCACGGGTCCGAAGGAGGAAGTGGGCTCGGTGCTCTACACGCGCGGCGTGATCATCCAGATGCTGGGCGTGGAAGCCGTGAAGCGCGCGCAGGAGCGCTTCGGCAAGGGCAAGGTCATGACCGGCGAGCAGGTGCGCTGGGGCCTGGAGAACCTGGCGCTGGACCAGAAGAAGCTGGATGCGCTGGGCTTCTCGGGCGTGCTGCGTCCCATCAGCACCTCCTGCCAGGACCACATGGGCTCGAGCTGGGCGCGCGTCTACACCTGGGACGGCAGCCAGTGGGGCGGCATGTCCGACTGGTACCAGGCGGACGAGCAGATCATCAAGCCGATGGTGAAGGCGTCGGCCGACAAGTACGTGGCGGACAAGAAGCTGACCCGCCGCGACGCGACCGACTGCGGGGCATGACCTGAACCTTCCCCTCCCGCGCAGCGGGAGGGGCCATCTTCAAGCGTGGCGTGACGCGCTTGCACATGGTCGATGGAATACGCATGAACGAACGCAAGATCCTTCTGGACGTCAACGGCATCGAGGTCATCTACAACCACGTGATCCTGGTGCTCAAGGGCGTGTCGCTGCAGGTGCCCGAGAGCGGCATCGTGGCGCTGCTGGGCGGCAACGGCGCGGGCAAGACGACGACGCTGCGCGCGGTGTCGAACCTGCTGGCGGGCGAGCGCGGCGCGGTGACCAAGGGCACCATCGAGCTGCGCGGCGAGCGCATCGAGGCGCTGTCGCCCGCGGCCCTGGTCAAGCGCGGGCTGGTGCAGGTGATGGAGGGGCGTCACTGCTTCGCCCACCTCACCATCGAGGAGAACCTGATGACCGGCGCCTACACCCGCGAGGACGGCAAGGCCGCGGTGGCCGAGACGCTGGAGAAGGTCTACGCCTACTTCCCGCGCCTGAAGACGCGGCGCGGCTCGCAGGCCGCCTACACCTCCGGCGGCGAGCAGCAGATGTGCGCCATCGGCCGCGCGCTCATGGCCAACCCGAGCATGGTGCTGCTGGACGAGCCCTCGATGGGCCTGGCGCCGCAGATCGTCGAGGAGGTCTTCGGCATCGTGAAGGACCTCAACGAGAAGGAGCGCGTCACCTTCCTGCTGGCCGAGCAGAACACCAACATGGCGCTGCGCTACGCCGACTACGGCTACATCCTGGAGAACGGCCGCGTGGTGATGGACGGCGAGGCCGCCGGCCTGCGCGAGAACGAGGACGTCAAGGAGTTCTACCTGGGCATGGGCGGCGCGGACCGCAAGAGCTTTCGCGACGTGAAGAGCTACAAGCGCCGCAAGCGCTGGCTGGCGTGAGCGCCACCCGACGGACACCGGAAAGCACGGGACCATGAGCACCCCCTACTACGACGCGCTGGAAGCGCGCGACCCTCACGAACGCGAGCGCAGCCTGATGGCGCGGCTGCCCCGGCAGATCGCGCACGCGCGCAGCGCGACGCCGGCCTTCGCCAGGATCCTGGCCGACGTCGACGCATCGCAGATCACCTCGCGCGAGGCGCTGGCGCGGCTTCCCGTCACGCGCAAGAGCGAGCTGCTCGCCCTGCAGCAGCAGGCGCGCGCCACCGACAGCTTCGGCGGCTTCGCCGCCATCGGCCGCGGCCCGCTGATGCGGCGCGTGTTCGCCAGCCCCGGCACCATCTACGAGCCCGAGGGCGCGGCGCCGGACTACTGGCGCACGGCGCGTGCCTTGCATGCGGCGGGCTTCCGGGCGGGCGAGCTGGTGCACAACAGCTTCAGCTACCACATGACGCCGGCCGGCTCGATCATGGAGACGGGCGCCCATGCGCTCGGCTGCACGGTGTTCGCCGGCGGCACCGGCCAGACCGAGCAGCAGCTGGACGCCATCGCCGAACTGCGGCCGGACGGCTACTCCGGCACGCCCAGCTTCCTGAAGATCCTCATGGAGAAGGCCGAGGAGAAGCAGTTGCGCATCGCCTCGATGAACAAGGCGCTGGTCTCCGGCGAGGCCTGCCCGCCCAGCCTGGTGCAGTGGTTCGCGGCGCGCGGCATGCAGGCCCTGCAGTGCTATGCCACCGCCGACCTCGGCCTGATCGCCTACGAGACGAGCTCGCGCGAGGGCCTGGTGCTGGACGAGGGCGTGCTGCTGGAAATCGTGCGCCCCGGCACCGGCGATCCGGTGCCGCCGGGCGAGGTGGGCGAGGTGGTGGTCACCACCTTCAACATGGACTACCCGCTGGTGCGCTTCGGCACCGGCGACCTGTCGGCGCTGCTGCCGGGCGCGTGCCCCACCGGCCGCACCAACCAGCGCATCAAGGGCTGGATGGGCCGCGCGGACCAGACCACGAAGGTGCGCGGCATGTTCGTGCATCCCGGCCAGGTGGCGGCCATCGTGAAGCGCTTTCCCGAGGTGCTGCGTGCGCGCCTGGTGGTGGAGGGCGAGATGGCCGACGACCGCATGACCCTGCACCTGGAATGCCCGCAGCCGCCCGAAAGCCTCGCCGAGCGCGTGGCCGAAGCCATCCGCGAGCTCACCAAGTTGCGCGGCGACGTGCGCATCGTCGGTGCGGGGAGCCTGCCCAACGACGGCAAGGTGATCGAGGATGCGCGCAGCTACAAGTAGCCGGGCCGGCTCCACGCCGACCCGGTGGGCCGCACCGAATTCGACCCGTCCGGGACGGCCTGGATTCCGCTGACCCAGTACCAGAGTTCGCTGAGCCTAGACGGCGGCGAGTACAGGATCCCTCTGCAGACCCGGGCGTTCTTGTTCGCGGGCGCGGGTTCCGAGCCCCTGGCCCTGCTCGCGGCTGGTGCTGCCGCCCCTCGCGCTCTGAACCGCCGCGGCCGCGGCAGCCGCTCGCCCAAGAAAAAGCCCGCCGAAGCGGGCAACCTGAGGTGAGGATACGGTCTACTGACAGCGAGTCCTCAGGCACTCGCGAATCCCTTTTCTTCGGCATTCGATCAGTGCCGCCGCCGAAGGTTCCGTCCGACCGGCAAGTCTTCTCAGTGCGCGGCCGGGCTGCGCGGCGCGGGCACGGTGCGCGGCGTCACCTCGATCCAGCAGGCGAAGATCGGATGCCCGTCGATGATCTGCGGCGGCGCGGCACGGTGCGCACGGAAGCCCTCGCGGCGCAGCAGCCGCTCGATGCCCAGCGGCGAGACGGTGATCAGGCGCTGCGCGCCCTGCGCCGCCGCCATCTCGATCGACTTTTCCAGCAGGCCCACCGCGACCGGCGAGGAGAACTGGCCCAGCGCGCCGCCATTGGGCGCGGTGAAGTCGACGGCGGCGAAGCGCGACAGCTCCCACACCAGCGGATCGTTCGGCGGCGTGGCCCCGCCCATCAGCTGCGGGAAGACGTCGCCCAGCAGGTATGGGCTGGTGGTGGGCAGCAGGCGGGCCGTGCCGACCACGTTCTGCTCGTCGTCGCGCGCGGCGAGGTACAGGGTGCCCGCGTGGTCGAACTGGTCGCGCTCGAGGCCGGGGGGCGTGTCCAGCTCCCAGCCGAGCATCTCGACGAAGACCTTGTAGCGGTAGCGCTCGACGCTTTCGAGCAGCTGGGGGCTGAGTTCATGGGGGCGGCCGGCGAGTACTTCCATTTGATTAAATCCCGAGTTGTATCGGGACATTTCAGCTTCCCGCCGGCCGCGGCGGAACTATCAGTTCTTGTAGGTCACATCGTTACCCGAGCCGAAGGCGGCATCGAGGGCAGCGCGCTGCCAGTCGATGGCATCGATGAAGCCCGCCAGGACCTGCAGGCTGTCCTCCCACGTCAGGGGCACGCAGGCGTCGGAGACCACGAGGATGTTGGTGCGCGGCAAGCCCAGCCGGACGACGCCGGCGCGGGTGCCGGGCGCGGTGCGCCATTCCCAGTCCCAGCCGATGCTCAGGGTCGGCTCGTCCGGGCTGACCCATTCCGTGTAGCCGGACAGGGTCGTGGCGGCACCGCAACAGGGCGCCTGGGGCACCGGCTCGTCGTCGACGTTGGAAATCAGGTGCCGCAGCGGAATGCGGTCGAGCTCCCGCGTCTTGAGCCGCAGGTAGCCGTCGGATGAAACAGTTCTCATGCTGTACCTCTTCTTCTTAATGGTGTGTGAGCGCCAACGCCCGGCGCCCGTCAATGCTTTCAGCTTGCTGCGGGCCGGCGCCCGTATCAAGCCGTCATCTGCAGGCGCGGTCGCCTTCTGCAGAAATCCTCACGCTGGCCACGTTTTTTCGCCGGGTGAACCTGCAACGAGACAACAGTCAGGCCGTCTCGATTCATGTAAATTGAAGGCTCAGGGGGTTCATACGTTCGCCATCAACTTTGGCGACGCATTGCTGAGCCTTTCATGTCAAACCATGAGCGCTTGACGTCACTCGCCCAACGCCGGGTACGCCATGCAGCCGTCCGCTGAAAACCTGCTCACGGCGCTCGATCGGGCGCCCAGCGAACAGGCCGTGTTCGACGCCCTCGCGGCCGAGGCACGGCGGCTCGGCTTCGAGCATTGCGCCTATGGCTTGCGCCTGGCCGTGCCGGTCTCGAACCCCAAGGTCATCACGCTCAACAACTATCCCAGCGAGTGGCAGGCGCGGTACATGGAGGCCGGGTACCTGGGCGTGGACCCCAGCGTGCGCCACGGCCGGCTGAGCCAGGAGCCGCTGGTCTGGACCGACGAGGTCTTCGCCTCGGCCCGCAACCTGTGGGACGAGGCGCGCGACCACGGCCTGCGCTTCGGCTGGGCCCAGTCCAGCCTGGACGGATTCGGCGTGGGCGGCATGCTGACGCTGTCGCGCTCGACCGAGCTGCTCGGCGCCCAGGAGCTGGCGGCCAAGGAGAGCGAGATGCGCTGGCTGGTGCAGGCGGCGCACCTGGCGCTGTCGCGCTTCATGAAGCCGCGCTACGCCGTGCAGCCGGAGACACCGCTCACGCCGCGCGAGATCGAGGTGCTGAAATGGACCGCAGACGGAAAGACCGCCGCCGACATTGGCGCGATCCTGTCGATTTCGGTTCCGACGGTGAACTTTCACATCAAGAACGTTGTGCACAAGATGGGCGCCGCCAACAAGACGGCGGCGGTGGTGCAGGCCCTGCTTTCCGGGCTGCTCAACTAGCTTGCCCTGCCGCGCGCCGTCGCGGACCTATCATTTTTGTGAGCTTTCCTCTGCGTCCAAACGCGGTTCAATACGCGCATGGGATTCCCGAAACTACTCAGCGGCGCTGCCGAAATCCGTGTGCACCTGGCGCCCGGGGCACTGATCGCCTGCGAGGTGCAGCGCAACTGGGGCCGTCCCACCGTGACCCGCAAGGCCAGCTTCCAGTTCTACAACGGCGAGCGGCCGGCCGCCATGGCCGCCCTGCAGCGCTGGATCCGCGAGGTGCCGGGCAGCCGCTCGCTGGTCTGGATCGTGGGTCCGACCGAGGCGCAGTACTTCGTCCTGCCCTGGTCGCCCGAGTGGGTCGACCCGGACAGCCGCTACGCCTATGCCCGGGCGCACTACGAGCAGCTCTACAGCACCGACTCGCGCTCGGTGTCCTTCTTCTTCGGCGAGCCGTCGGCCGAAGGCGGCCAGCTGGTCTCCTGCATTTCTTCCCAGCTGCACGCCGAGTTGTCGAACTTCGCCCGCGAGTGCGACTGCGAGCTCAGCGCCATCAAGCCCTCCGTGGCCTCCGTGTGGAAGCGCTTTCAGAGCGTCCTGAAGGCCGAGGAAGGCACGCTGTGCGTCGTCGAGGGCGATCACCTGGCCTTCGTGCGGCACGACCGCAACCGCATCAGCGAAGTGGTGGTGCGCCGCCGCAGCGCGCAGCAGACGATGGATGCCGCCCTCAAGGGCGTGGTGCGCCGCTTTGCCAACACCGCAGACCGGGGCGCAGCGCCGGGCGGGGTGTTCGACCTGCGGCTGCCCGCCAAGCAGGGCTTCGACACCCGCGGCGATGCCACCTACGCGGTGGCGCTGTGCGGGGCACTCTGAAGAACAGCAGGAAGAAGAACGAAGAAGAGAAAAACAGAGACGTCGGCCGGCCGCTCAGGGATTGATTTCGCGCAACAACTCCGCCGGCACGTCGTCCAGGGAACGCATGGGGTAGTGCCGCACTTGCGGCTCGTGGTCGAACAGCTTCGGCCGGTCGTTCGGATCGATGGTCGGCACCAGGGGTGCCTTGCCCGCGAAGGCCTCGATGCTGGCCATCGAATCCCACACCGACATGACGACGACTTCGGTCGTCCCGTCCTCCAGATCCCGGAACACGGCGGCGGCGCGGCTGTTGCCGGGCTGGGCCCGCAACTCGGGCAGCTTGGTCGCCTCCAGATGCAGGCGGCATTCTTCGCGCAGGTGGGTGTGAATCCAGAAGGTCCAGGTTCGAAGTATGGGTGTCATCGGTCGGCGGCATCCATTGGGGCAGGCCAGCTTGGGGCGGTCGCTGCCCGATGATGCCCCGCACGGCACGCTTCGCACAGTGCCGAATTGCCGTATTCGCCGAATATTGCAGGACATCTTGCGCGGCCAGGCCGGCGCATTAAGAAGAAGGTGCACGCCCTGCACGTTTCGGGCAGCGGCGAGACAATGGCGGCTCGCCGAATCCGCCCGGCCTTGCGGCCCGCGCCTCTCTCTTCCTGCATGCCTTCCCCCTCCGCGCCACCTGCGTCGCCATCGACTGCCGCGTTCTCCCTTCGCAAGATTGCCGTGCCGGCCTTCGGGCCCTCGCTCCTGTTCGGGCTGGGCGAAGGCGCCATCCTGCCGATCATTCCGCTGACGGCGCGCGAGCTCGGCGCCTCGGTGCCGATGGCGGCGCTGATCGTCGCGCTGATCAGCATCGGCTCGCTGCTCAACAACATCCCGGCCTCGGTCATCACCATGCGTTGGGGCGAGCGCTGGGCGATCGTGGCCGCCGGCATCTGGAGCGGCTTGGGCATGGCGCTGTGCATCTGGACATCCCACCTGGGCGCCTTTGCCGCCGGCTGCTTCATGGTGGGGATGTCGCAGGCCGTCTACAACCTCGCGCGGCAGAGCTACATGACCGAGGCCGTGCCCATCATGTACCGCGCCCGGGCGCTGTCGACGCTGGGCGGCGTGATGCGCATCGGCATGTTCGCCGGCCCCTTTCTCTCGGCGGCCGCGGTGCATGCCTTCGGCCTGTCCGCCGCCTATGTCGTGGGCATCGCCGGGGTGCTCGGCGCGGCCGCGGTGGGCGCGCGCCTGCCGGATCTGGCGCCGCCGCCCGCGCCGCCCGGGCAGGCCGAGCCCGCCACCGTCACCATTGGATCGACGCTGCGCGATCACCGGCGCATCTTCCTGACGCTGGGCGTCGGCGTGGTGCTGGTGAGCGCGGTGCGCGCGTCGCGCCAGGCCGTGATTCCGCTGTGGGCCGAGCACCTGGCGCTGGCGCCGGCGGTGGCCTCGCTGATCTACGGCCTGGCCGGCGGCATCGACATGCTGGTGTTCTATCCGGCGGGCAAGGTGATGGACCACAAGGGCCGGCGCTGGGTCGCCGTGCCCTCGATGCTGATCATGGGCGTGGCGATGCTGCTGATGCCGCTGACCTCCGGCTTCACCACCATGCTGATTGCCGCTCTGGCCATCGGCTTCGGCAACGGCATCGGCTCGGGAATGATCATGACGCTGGGCGCGGATCATTCGCCGCGTCACGGGCGCGCGCATTTCCTGGGCGTGTGGCGGCTGATGTCGGACATCGGCTCGTCCTGCGGGCCAGCGCTGCTGTCCTTCCTTGCGGGCAGCCTCTCGCTGGCCGCGGGCATCGCGGCCACGGGGCTCATCGCGCTGGTGGCGGCATGCACGCTGGCGTACTGGATTCCATCGCGCCGTGCGGCGGCGCCCCGGCAGAGCCGATAGCGCGGTCGCCTCAGGGCGAGGCGACCGCGAAGCCGTCGCGAAAGCAGCCTGTCCTGCAGTCCTGCGCGCTGCGCCAGTAGATGGCGTTGCTCTCCAGCGGATCTGTGGGCCGGTCGCGGTTGTAGAAGACGCCCGCGCCGTCCTGCAGGCGCCACCCGTGCAGACGCACGCCCTTCGCGGGCAAGGGCTGCGACGCATAGGGCTTGCCGAACTCGCCGAGCAAGTGGTGGTAGCCGTCGGCATGGGCCCAGGAAGCAACGTGCACCACGGCCTCGCGCAGTTGCCCTTCCTTGAAGAAGAAGGCGACGCGGGTCGCGGAGACCCCGTTGTACGCCTGGGTCTTCAGGTCGCAGGCGCGATCCATCTTCATGGGTCCCCGGTAGGGGCCGCACCACAGGTCGCTGTCCGGGAAGCGCTGGCGCACCGTCTTCTCCGTCCAGGCCGATGACAGCTCCGACACCTTGAAGACCGTCGGGGCGCGATGGCCGAACAGCGTGTCCCGGTACTCCTCGACGGCAGCCCACCTTGGGTGGATGACCAGGGCAGCCACGGCCAGAACCGCCAGGATGACCGTGAGGTCGAGCAGGTTGAACGGGGGCAGGCGGCTGGCCGCCTTCGACGTCGGGCGATCGGGCATGGCGCCCGATGGTGCCGGAACGCTGGCGCCCGCCCCGCCCTTCTGCGCGGGTGTTGCGGGTATGCGTCGGAAACCTCATCCGCGCGAAGGATGCCGCCGGCCCGGCGCCTTCACGCGTCTGACATTTCTGCTTGGCATATTGGGTATTTGAGTCATCTGTTGCCTTTCCCTGCACACGCGTGCCCCACCCCACCGAAATGCCATGCCCTCTCATCCGCCCAGAATTCCGTCGCACCCGCCTCATCGATTGAAGGCCGCGTTCGCGAGCATCGCCGTGCTGCTGTCCCTCGCCGCCTGCGGCGGTGGTGGTGGTGGCGGCACCACGGCGCCGGCAGCCACCGGCAGCGCCGCACCGGCGCCGTCGAATGAAACGTCGAACGAGCCCAACGCAGGCCACGGCGGCCAGAAGGTACTGCTGGTCCAGGTCGACGGGCTCACCTACGCCGCGCTGCAGGGCCTGCAGGCCGGCGGCGCGCTGGCCGGCCTCAAGGCCGCGCCGGCATGGACCGGCGGCGTCGGCGGCACGCCCAGCGAGCAGCCCACCACCACCGGCCCGGCCTGGGCCACGCTGCTGACCGGCACCTGGGCCCGCCATGGCGTCGAGTTCGACGGCGGCGGCCAGCACATCGACACCGCTCGCACCCCCACGCTGCTCGCGCAGGCCAGGCAGCGCACCCAGCCCTACGCCTACCGCACCAGCGTGGTCGCCAGCAGCGGCACGGCCGCAAGCCTGGCCGGCGACGCGCCCGTGGCCGCCGGCATCGACGACTTCGTCGACTGCGCGGGCGACGACAACTGCGTCACCACGCAGGCGAGCCGGCTCATCGCCGCCGGCAGCGACCTGCTGGTGGCCGAGTACAGCGCCCCCGCGCGGGCCGCACTCGACGGGCTGGGCAGCAGCGCCTACAGCGGCAGCATCACCCGCACCGCCGCCGGCGTGCAGCAGCTGCTGGACGCCATCGCGCGCCGTCAGGCCAAGGATGCACAAGAAGACTGGCTGGTGCTGCTGAGCGCCGACCACGGCCTCGATGCCTTCGGCAGCGCCACCGGTGCGCAGTCGCTGCAGGACAAGACCATCTTCATCGCCAGCAACAAGGCGCTGGCCGTGCCGTCAGCCGGCACCACCGACCTGGCCACGCTGATGCTGGGCGCCTCGGCCGCCGACCTGGCGCCCACAGCGCTCGCGCACCTGGGCGTGCTGCCCGCGCCGGAAAAGCGGGGCTACGACGGCATCGCACTGCAGGCCGCCACCGCGGTGCGCGATCTGCGCGCCGTCGCCGGCGCCGACAAGGCCAGCCTGGCGCTGTCGTGGACGCTGGCCGGCAACACGCAGGTGCCGGTCCAGGTGCTGCGCGACGGCGCCCTGGTGGCCACGCTGGCCGCCGGCAGCACGAGCTACACCGACCCGATCGTCGCCGCGGCCGACGGCGTCTACGGCTACCGCTACACGGTGCTCGCCGGGGACTCGGCGCCCGGGCTGGACGCCTCGATCAACTACGTGAAGCCGATCGTGCTCGCGCCCACGCTGGCCCAGGGCCTGGCGGTGTACTACCCCTTCGACGCGCTTGCGCCCGCCGATGCGATGGCCGCCTCCACCATGGCACCCTGGGCGGCCGACGCCAACGGCGGCTCGCTGCTGGCCGACGACCCCTTCAAGCCCGCCTACAAGGCCAAGGCGCTGCGCGTGGACGCCACGGTGAAGAACGCCGGCGGCTCGGCCGGCTACCGCCTGCTGCAGACCGCCGACGTGGCCACCGACGCGGCCGTCACCGCCTACACCATCGGCTTCTGGCTGCGCACCGACGCCACCTGCAGCCAGGGCGTGAGCAACGGCGGCACGGTGATCGCCAACAAGAACTACGACACCGGCGGCAACGCGGGCCTGGCGATCGGCCTGTTCGGCGGCTGCGAGATCCGCTTCAACGTCGGCACCGGCAGCGCCCGCGCCGACAGCAACGGCTACAAGCTCAGCGCCGGCCAGTGGGCGTACGTGGCGGTGGTCATCGACAAGGCCAACCTGCGGATGTCCGGCTACGTGATCGACCCCGCGCTGGGCACGCAGGCGGGCAGCACCGCCATCACCTCGGCGCTGGTGGCAAGGCTCGGCGGCCTGGCCAACGGCATCGGCCTGAACGAGGACGGCACCGGCCTGTACTACCAGCGCAACGCCGCCTCGCCGCGCGGCGCGATGGACTTCGACGACTTCGCCATCTGGCGCCGAGCCCTCACCGCCGAGGAGATCGGCACCTTGTTCAAGTCCGGCCAGCCGCTGTCGACGCTGCTGCCGCACTGATCCCCCCGCCTTCCACCCCAGCACCACCACCATGAAACACCTCCTTCCCTCCCTCCGGCTCGGCCTCGCCCTGGCCGCCTGCTGCGCGGCCCTCGCGGCCTGCGGCGGTGGCTCCTCGTCCTCCACGCCTAGCGGTGGCACCAGCACGCCGCCCACCAGCGACGGCGGCGGCACCACGCCGCCGACGGACAACGCCGGCACGCCGCCGCAACTGCGCTGCGCACCCTGACCCATCGAACCCACACACACCCAGAACGACCCATGAACTCCCGTCGCAAGTTCCTGCGCGCATCGGCCAACGCCGGCGTCGCCGCGGCCACGCTGGCCGCCTTCCCGCCCAGCATCCGGCGCGCGCTGGCCATCCCGGCCAACAACAAGACCGGCACCATCCAGGACGTCGAGCACGTGGTGATCCTGATGCAGGAGAACCGCTCCTTCGACCACTACTTCGGCACGCTGATGGGCGTGCGCGGCTTCGGCGACCGCTTCACCATCCCGCTGGCCAAGGGCCTGTCGGTGTGGCAGCAGTCCGATGCCGCCGGCAAGCCCGTGCTGCCCTACCACCTGGACAGCAGCAAGGGCAACGCGCAGCGCGTGAGCGGCACGCCGCACTCCTGGGCCGACGGCCAGAACGCCTGGGACAACGGCCGCATCACCGAATGGCCGCGCTACAAGAACACCGCCTCGATGGGCTACTTCAAGGAAGCGGAGCTGCCCTACCAGTTCGCGCTGGCCAACGCCTTCACCATCTGCGACGCCTACCACTGCTCGATGCACACGGGCACCAACTCCAACCGCATGTTCCACTGGACCGGCACCAACGGTCCCACCGGCGCCAACGTGGCCTCGGTGGTGAACGTGTGGGACGACATCGGCCCCTCGACGCAGGGCTACGCGTGGAAGACCTATCCCGAGCGCCTGGAAGAAGCCAAGGTGAGCTGGATCGTCTACCAGAACATGCCGGAGAACTACACCGACAACCCGCTGGCCGGCTTCAAGCAGTACCGCCTGGCCAACGAGACCTCGGGCAAGCCCGTGAGCCACGACTCGTCCGTGGTCTCGCCCGCCTACGACCCGGCCAGCGACGACGTGGGCAACCCGCTCTACAAGGGCATCGCCAACACCATGCCCGACGGCGGCTTCCTGGGCACCTTCAAGCAGGACATCCTGAACGGCAAGCTGCGGCAGGTGTCGTGGATCGTGGCGCCTTCCACCTACTCCGAGCATCCCGGACCGTCGAGCCCGGTCCAGGGCGCCTGGTACATCCAGGAAGTGCTGGACGCGCTCACCGCCGTGCCCGAGGTGTGGAGCAAGACGGTGCTGATCGTGAACTTCGACGAGAACGACGGCTACTTCGACCACGTGCCCTCGCCCTCGGCGCCCTCGACCTACACCGATTCGAACGGCAACCCCGCGGTGGCCGGCAAGACCACGCTGCCGGACGCCGACATCGCCTTCGAGCGCTACACCCACGCGGCTGCCTCCACCGGCCAGCCGGTGGCCGATGGCAAGGTCTACGGCCCGGGCGTGCGCGTGCCGATGTACGTCATCTCGCCCTGGAGCCGCGGCGGCTGGGTCAACTCGCAGGTGTTCGACCACACCTCGGTGCTGCGCTTCCTCGAGTCCCGCTTCGGCGTGGCCGAGACCAACATCAGCCCCTACCGACGCGCGGTGTGCGGCGACCTGACCAGCGCCTTCAACTTTGCCAACCCCAACGGCGAGGCGCTGCCCACGCTGGCCGGCCGCAAGAGCAAGACCGAGGCCGACCAGCTGCGCGCCGCGCAGCAGGCCCTCGCGCAGATCGTGCCACCCACCAACGCGCAGCTGCCGCGCCAGGCCACGGGCACGCGCCCCTCGCGCGCCCTGCCCTACGAACTGCACACCAGCGCACGCGCCGACGCCACGGCCGGCACGGTGCGCCTGATCTTCTCCAACACCGGCAAGCAGGCCGGCGTGTTCCACGTGTATGACAAGCTGCACCTGGACCGCCCGCCGCGCCGCTTCATGGTGCAGCCCGACCGCACGCTGGAGGACAGCTGGCCGGTGATGACGGAGAACGCGGGCCTCTACGACCTGTGGGTGCTGGGCCCCAACGGCTACCACCGCCACTTCCGCGGCGACCTCAACACGCTGCGCGCCGGCGGCGCCGCCAACCCCGAGGTGCGCGTGTGCTACGACGTCGCCAACGGCAACGTCTACCTGAAGATGCTCAACGGCGGCGCCGGCAGCTGCAACTTCGTGATCCGCGCCAAGGCCTACCGCGACGACGGCCCGTGGGCCGCCACCGTGGCCGGCGGCGGCTCGGCCGAGCAGCACTGGGACCTCGCGGGCAGCGGGCGCTGGTACGACTTCGCGGTCACCAGCACCGCCGACCCGGCCTACTACCGCCGCTTCGCCGGCCGCGTGGAAACCGGCCAGCATTCGGTGAGCGATCCGGCCATGGGCCTGGGCGATCTCTGAGCGGCAAGGCCCCGAGGCACTGCTAGGATCCGGGGCGCCTCGTGCGCCCCGTTTTCCATCCGGACGACCCATGCTCCAAGAAGCTCGCTTCCATCGCATCAAGGCCCTGCTGACGACCCATGGCGAAGTGAGCACCGAGCGCCTGGTGCGCGACCTGCTCGTCTCGCGCGAGACCATCCGGCGCGACCTGCAGGAGCTGGAATCCGAAGGCGCCCTGCGCCGCGTGCATGGCGGTGGCGTCGCCCTCGACGCCAGTGGCGCGGAGGCGCCGCTGGCGGTGCGCCAGGCCAGCCGCGCCAAGGAAAAGAAGGCGATCGCCCGCGCGGCGGTGCGCCTGCTGTCGGCGGGGCAGACGCTGCTGATCGATGCCGGCACCACCACCGCGCAGCTGGCCGAGGAACTCACCGCGCTCGCCGGCCTCACCGTGATCACCAACGGCCTGGACGTGGCGCGCACGCTCAACCGGGACGAGCGCTTCCGCAGGAACAACGAGGTGGTGCTGCTCGGCGGCCGCCTGCTCACCGAGGTGCCTGCCACCGCCGGCGACCTGACCATCGCCGAGATCGGTCGCTACAGCGCCGACGTGGCGCTGCTCTCGCCGGTGGGCCTGTGCGCGCCGCACGGCGCCAGCAGCTTCGAGCGCAGCGAGGCCGAGGTGGCGCGCGCCATGGTGGCCAGCGCGCGGCGCTGCGTGATCCTGGCCGACCACGGCAAGATCGGCCAGCGCAGCCGCATCGGCTATGCGGACCTGGCGGCGATCGACACCATCGTGACCGACGCCGGCGCGCGCCAGCGTCCCGGCATGGACGGGCTGCAGCAGTCCGGCTGCAAGATCGTGTTCGCCTAGCCGCCTACGGCGCGCTCGCCGCCGCGAGGGCGTCGGCGAGCTCTTGCGGCGACTTGGGCCGCACGACGCGCGCCAGTTCCTGGCCGTCGCGCAGGAACACCAGCGTGGGCCAGAGCTTCACGCGGAAGGACCTTCCCAGCGGTCGGCCGGGGCCGTCCTCGACCAGGAGGCGATTCCAGCCCCGGCCGCTCAAGGCCTCGTCGATCAGCGGCTGGGCGCCCTGGCAGATGGGGCACCAGGTGGCGCCGAATTCCAGGACCGTCGTGCCCTTCGCGGCATCGACCTGGTCGCGCGTCAGGTCCTGGTGGGCGTACTCGGCGGCAGCAGTCATGTCGTCAGATCCTCTTGCTTGGCATCGATTTCGATCCAGCCTAACACCCGGCAGCCTTCCCGTTGCAAGAAGGGATACGCCACGCCTTCAGGGCTCGGGCCGCCGCCAGAGCCAGATGCCGACCAGCGCCATGACGAGCAGCACCGCGGCCTTGAGGGGCGCCGGCACGCCGGGGATCAGCACCAGCAGCACCGCGCTGACCGACATCATCGAGATCGCCGCCACCTTGGCGCGTCGCGGCACCGCGCCGGCCTCACGCCAGTTGCGGATGTGCGGGCCGAAGTGCGGGTGGCCCAGGAGCCAGTTCTCCAGCGCCGGCCAGCCGCGCCCACCGGCCCAGGCCGCCGCGATGAGGAAGGGCACGGTGGGCAGCACGGGCAGGAAGACACCGATCACGCCCAGCGCGAGGAACACCAGCGCCAGCACGCGCCACAGCAGTTTCGCGAGCGCTGCGTCGATCCGCATCGGCCTACAGGTCCGCGAGCATGCCGGTGGACGATGCTTCCGCCGCGAGCTTGCCCTCGGGGTTGTAGAGCGCGGCCTGCAGGAAGGCGACGCGCTTGCCGCGGCGCACCACCCTGGCCTCGGCCCGCCCTTCGCCGGGGCCGACCTTTTCGTAGAAGCTGACCTTGATCTCCAGGCTGAACACGGTGTGCGCGTGGCCGGTGTCGTGCATCACCGCATGCGCCATCGCCGCATCGAGCCAGGCCGTGATGAAGCCGCCTTGCGCGATGGTCCCGTTGGTGTGGCAGTACTCGCGGCGGATGGTGAAGGCGGCGCTGAGGCTCTTGCGCTGGGCGTCCCAGCCGGTCACGTGGAAGTTGCCCATCGATTCGCTCAGCGCCTGGCCCGAGCGGATGCGTTCCTCGAGGTCGTCGTTCATGGGCGGATTGTCGCCGGCTTCGGTGCGCCCGGCCGGCCCCTGGTCCTTCGAGCGCATGCTCCCGAGGCCTACGCGCCCGCGCCGTGCCGGCGCCAAAACTGTGCGACTGAGCATGCACAAGGCACACGACTTCAAGTTCTTCCGCGCCGGCGGCGTGGACCAGGTCCTGATCCGCGATGGCGCCGACATCGCGAACATCGGCCAGCTCGACCAGAAGCTGTGGGTGGCGCTGGCCTGCCCCACGCGCGGCATCGAGTTCGACACCCGCACGCTGGACCTCATCGACACCGACCATGACGGGCGCATCCGTCCGCCGGAATTGATCGCGGCCTGCGAATGGGCCTGCGCGCGCCTGCGCGATCCCGACGGCCTGATCCGGGGCGGCGACCGCATCGCGCTCGACGGCTTCGTCGACGAGGCGCTTGCCGGGGAGGCGCGCCACCTGCTGAAACTGCTGCACAAGGACGATGCGCAGTCGCTCGCCCTGGACGATGTCATGAAGCGCAGCGAAGCCGTCGCCGCCATGCGCTTCAACGGCGACGGCATCGTGCCGCCCGAGGCGGCGACCGAGCCGCTCGTGCAGGCGACGGTGCGACGCATCATCGCGACCCACGGCAGCGTGAAGGACCGCAGCGGCCACGAGGGCATCGACCGGCCGCGCGCCGAGGCCTTCTTCGCCGAGGCCGAGGCGATGCGCCGCTGGATGGCCGGCGAAGGCAGCGCCCAGTGCGAGGGTGGCCCCATGCTCGAGGCGGCCGAGGCCGTGGAGGCCGTGCGCGAGAAAGTCGACGACTTCTTCGCCCGCTGCCGGCTCGCGGCCTACGACATCCAGGCGGTGCAGGCTCTCAACGCATCCCCCGAGGCCTACGAGGCGCTGGCAGGCGAAGAGCTGACGCTGCAGAGCCAGCGCATCGCCGCGCTGCCCCTGGCGCCCGTCACGCCGGGGCGCAGCCTGCCGCTCCTTTCGGGCGTGAACCCCGCCTGGGCCCGCGAGCTTTCGACGCTCCGGCGCAAGGCGGTGGCGCCGCTGCTGGATCCGGCCACCGAGGTGCTGGAGGAGCCCGGATGGGCCGAGCTTCAGCGCCGCGTCCAATGCTGCCGTGCCTGGCTGGCCGCCAGGCCGGTGTCCCCCCTGTCGGACCTGGATCGCCCGACGCTGCAGGCGGTGATCGATTCGCGCAGCGCCGTGTTCGCGCTCATCGACGAGGACGAGAAGGCGCAGTCGCACAACGTGCGGCTGCTGGAGCTGGAGAAGCTGCTGCGCCTGCAGCGCGACCTGCTTCGGCTGCTGGAGAACTTCGTCTCCTTCAAGGCCTTCTATCACCGCGAGGGCGCGGTGTTCCAGGCCGGCACCCTTTATCTCGACAGCCGCAGCTGCGACCTCACCGTGCGGGTGGAAGACGTCAAGCAGCACGCCGTGCTCGCGGGCCTCGCCAAGACCTGCCTGGCCTACTGCGAGTGCCGGCGCGGCAGCGAGAAGATGAACATCGTCGCAGCCTTCACGACGGGCGACGTGGACTTCCTCTTCGCCGGCCGCAACGGCGTGTTCTACGACCGCCAGGGCCGAGACTGGGACGCGACCATCACGCGGCTCATCGAGAACCCCACCAGCGTGGCGCAGGCCTTCTTCGCGCCCTACAAGAAGTTCGTGCGCATGGTCGAGGAGCAGGTGGCCAGGCGCGCCGCCGCGAGCGAGGCCAAGGCCCAGGGCTCGCTCGGCTCGCTGGCCAGCAGCATCGCCGCCGCCGACAAGGCGCCGGCCCCGGGCGCGACGCCCGCCACGGCGGCGGCCGCGGCCGCCAAGCTGCCCGGCGGGCGCATCGACGTGGGCACCGTGGCCGCCATCGGCGTGGCCATGGGCAGCATCAGCGCGGTGCTGGTGGCGCTGTTCAGCAAGTTCATCGACCTGGGCGAATGGATCCCGATCGCCATCGTCGGCATGGTGCTGGCCATCTCGGGGCCCAGCATGCTGATCGCCTGGCTCAAGCTGCGCCAGCGCAGCCTGGGTCCGATCCTGGACGCCGGCGGCTGGGCCATCAACGGCCGCATGAAAGTCAACGTGCGGCTCGGGGCCTCGCTCTCGAAGACGGCGCACATCCCGCGCCAGGCGGCACGCGTGCTGCGCGACCCCTACGCCGAGCGCGGCGGAATGACCGGCGCGCTGGCGGCGCTGGCCCTGGTGGCGGTGGTCGCCGTCATCGCCTGGCAGCTCGACCTGCTGGACGGGCCGCTGCCGCCGCGCCTGCAGCACACGCCGCCCGTCGTAGGGGGCAGCTGAACGCCTCTCCCGATCCTTTGCACAACCAAGGAAGCAACCATGACTCAGGACGACACCACCACCCGGCTCTGGAAGATCATCAAGGGCACGCGATTCGCCATGCTCACGCACCGGCACGGCAGCGGGCGGCTGCACAGCCAGCCGCTGACCACGCAGAACAAGGAACTGGGCGCCGATTCCACGCTGTACTTCTTCATCGCGCGCGACGGCGACGTTGCCGCGCATGCCGCAGGCGACGCCCACGTCAACGTGGCCTATGCCAACGTCGACGACGACGACTACGTCTCCATCTCCGGCCGGGCCTCGATCAGCGAGGATGCGGCGCTGAAGAAGGCGCTGTTCGGCACCCAGGTGAAGGCCTGGTTCCCCGGCGGCCTGGAGGATCCGAACCTGGCGCTGCTGGCCGTGCGCATCGAGGAGGCCGAGTTCTGGGAGGCCAAGGACAGCAAGCTGGTCCAGCTGGTGAAGATGGCCACCAGCGCCGTCACCGGCAAGGTGCCCACCGACATGAGCGAGCACCGCAAGATCGACAAGCCCTGAGGCCGTCGCGGGCATCCGGCAATGTCCGGACACTGTATATAATTACAGTGAAATGGCGTTGTCGACCCTGCGCAAACTGTCCATCCTGGCCGACGCGGCCAAGTACGACGCCTCCTGCGCCTCCTCGGGCGCGGCGCCGCGCAACTCGCGCGACCAGAAAGGCCTGGGCTCCACCGACGGCTGCGGCATCTGCCACAGCTATGCGCCCGATGGGCGCTGCATCTCCTTGCTGAAGGTGCTGCTCACCAACTGGTGCATCTACGACTGCCTGTACTGCGTCAACCGCGAGTCGAGCAACGTGGAGCGCGCGCGCTTCTCCCTGGACGAGGTGGTGAGCCTCACGCTGGACTTCTATCGACGCAACCTCATCGAGGGCCTGTTCCTCAGCTCCGGCATCATCCGCTCGCCCGACTACACGATGGAGCAGCTCATCGAGGTGGCGCGGCGCCTGCGCGAGGACCATCACTTCCGCGGCTACATCCACCTCAAGACCATTCCCGATGCCAGCGCCGACCTGGTGGCGCGCGCCGGCCTGCATGCCGACCGGCTGAGCATCAACATCGAGCTGCCCACGCAGGCCTCGCTGGTGCAGCTGGCGCCGCAGAAGGACGTGGGCGGCATCAAGCGTTCCATGGCGCGCATCCGGCTCGCGCTGGACGACAGCGCCGAGGCGCAGCAGCAGCTGCAACGCCCGCGCGCGATGGCCGGCGCGCCTGCCGCCAGGCCTGCGCCGCCGCGCTTCGCGCCCGCCGGCCAGAGCACGCAGATGATCGTGGGCGCCGACGCCTCGGACGACCGCGCCGTGCTGCGCACCAGCGTGGCGCTGTACCGCAGCTACCGCCTCAGGCGCGTGTACTACAGCGCGTTCAGCCCGATCCCGCATGCAAGCGCGCTGCTGCCGGGCCGGCCGGCGCCGCTCATGCGCGAGCATCGCCTCTACCAGGCCGACTGGCTCATGCGCCACTACGGCTTCGAGGAGCAGGAGCTGGTGACCGAGGCAGGCATGCTGCCGCTGCACATGGACCCGAAGCTGGCGTGGGCGCTCGCGCATCCGGACTGGTTTCCCGTCGACCTCAATCGTGCGCCCAGGGAGGCGCTGCTGCGCGTGCCCGGCCTCGGCACGCGCTCGGTCGAGCGCCTGCTGACCGCGCGCAGCACGCGGCAGCTGCGCAAGGCGGACGTGCTGCGGCTGGGCGCACCCGGGGCGCGCATCCTCGCCTTCGTGGCGCTGCCGGATCATCGGCCGGCCCTGGAGGCGGGGCGTTTGCTCGATGCGGCGCTGCGTGCGCATCCGACATCCGCGCCGCAAGCCGCGCCGCAGGGCGATCTGTTCGCCAGCCAGCCATGACGGCAGGCATGGCGCCAGACGACTTCGACGCCTTTCTCGCGGTCCTGCGCGACGCCTTGCAGCGAGGGCTGCCGCCGGGCGAGGTGAACTGGGAGGCCGGCGAGGCGGCCCAGTCCTCCCTGCTTCCCGAACCTGCCGCGCAGCCGCCGGAACGGCATGACGCGTCGCGCAACCCGGGCTCGTCGCTGCGGCTGCCGCGCGCCTTCGTCGACCTGCTGCGCATGGCGACGCTGCACGACGACGCGAGACGCTTCCATCCCGCCCACACGCTGGCCTCGGCCATCCTGCAGGACCGGCGCGCCTGGCTCGACACGCTGCGCGCCGACCGCCTGCAGCTCGAGCGGATGGCGCGCGAGGTGCGCCGCGAGATCCACAAGATGCACGCCTTCGTGCGCTTCCGTCCCATGGCCGACGAAACCGGCGAATGCCTCGTCGCCTGGTTCGAGCCCACGCATCACATCGTGCGGGCCGCCGCGCCCTTCTTCGTCGATCGCTTCGCCGGCATGCGCTGGGCGATCCTGACGCCGCGCGGCAGCGTGCGATGGGACCGGCGCGAACTGCGCTTCGGTCCGGCCGCCCGGCGCTGCAATGCGCCGGGGCCGGACGAAGGCGAGGCGCTGTGGCTCGCCTACTACCGCAGCATCTTCAATCCGGCGCGCGCCAACCCGGCGATGATGCGGCGCGAGATGCCCATCCGCTTCTGGTCCAACCTGCCGGAGGCCGCGCAGATTCCGTCGCTGCTGCGCGAAGCCGACGCGCGCACGCTGGACATGCAGGCGCAGGTCAGCCCGGCGCGCGAGCGCCGCGTGGGCGCCGCGACACGCGCATGCGGCCAGGCGGCCGCGCGCACGCTCCCGCCCTCCGACCGGCTGGGCCTGCTCGCACGGCAGGCGGCGAGCTGCAGCGAATGCGCCTTCGCCACGGACGCCACCCAGACCGTCTGGGGCGAAGGCGCGGCCGATGCGGCGCTGATGCTCGTGGGCGAGCAGCCAGGCGACCAGGAAGACCTCGCGGGCCGCCCCTTCGTCGGCCCGGCCGGACAGTTGTTGCGCCGTGCGCTCGCGCAGCTGCGGTGGCCCGGCGAGCGCCTCTACTTCACCAACGCGGTCAAGCACTTCAAGTACGAGTTCCGCGGCAAGCGGCGCATCCACAAGACCGCGGCCCAGCGCGAGGCGCAGGCCTGCGCGCAGTGGCTGGAGGCGGAGATCGCCACCGTGCGTCCGCAGGCCATCGTGGCGCTGGGGCGCACGGCGCTGGCCAGCCTGGTCGGCGCGAGCTTGAGCATCGAGGCGCACGCCGGCCAGTGGATCGAGCGGCCGGCCGACGGGCGGCCCGTGTTCGTCATGCCGCATCCGGCGGCGGTGCTGCGCGCGGGCCCGGCGGGCCTGGCGCAGCGCGAAACCGAGTGGACCGCGTTGCTGGCTGGCGCGGGTGCCGCCTGGAACCTGGGGGCGCCGTCGCACAAGTAACAGGGCGCTTGTCCGACGTCCGCGGCGGCGCCGATGCCGCACATATGGATCCTCGCAAACTTGCCCTCACAACGATGTCGGTGGACAGCTCGACGACAACATCCCTAGGCGCCTCGCACCGCGCCCTGCGCATCCTGGTCGTGGAGGACGACCCCGATGCACTCAACGCCACCCTGGACCTGCTGGAAGCCCTCGGCCACTGGGGCGCGGGCCTGTCCAGCGCCGAGCTCGCCCTGGACCGCTACCTGGACGGCGCCTTCGATTCGGTGATCACCGATGTGAACCTGCCCGGCCTGTCGGGCCGCGACCTGGCGCAGATCCTGTCGCGCAGCGCCAGCGTGCCCATCATCTTCGCCACCGGCCAGCCGGCGCCGGCCCAGCTGCCGCCGCGCAGCGTGTGGCTGCGCAAGCCGTTTTCGATCGCGCAGATGCGCGAGGCGCTGGACCAGGCCATGGGCTGGCACCGCCGCGCCGCGGGCACGGCGTGCCGCAAGCGCATCGGCGCGGCCCGCACGGCCCGGCCGCCACAGGCATTGCGCGTCCTCGGCACGGACGCGGGCGATCGTCTTCCGGGACTGCAGGCCGACTAGGCACGCGCTTGCCACTGACTTGCAGAAAGTGGTGTACTTCGCATTGGCCCTGCGAATGAGGCTCTGGCGAGTCATCACCGCAGGTTCTGAGCAAATAACTTCAGGCACCGAGGAGCCAGCGCCATGTCCCTGCGCATCAACGACACCGCACCCGATTTCAAGGCCAACACCACCCAGGGCCCGATCCAGTTCCACGAATGGATCGGCGACAAGTGGGCGGTCTTGTTCTCGCACCCCAAGGACTTCACGCCCGTGTGCACCACCGAGCTGGGCTACATGGCCGGCATCGAGCACGAGTTCACCAAGCGCAACGCCAAGCTGATCGGCCTGTCGGTCGACCCGGTGGACGCGCACGAGAAGTGGGCCAAGGACATCGAGGAGACGCAGGGCCACCTGCCGAAGTACCCGATGATCGGCGACACCGACCTGGCCGTGGCCAAGCTCTACAACATGCTGCCCGCCGAGGAGCCCGGCTCTTCCGACGGCCGCACCGCCGCCACCAATGCCACGGTGCGCTCGGTCTTCGTCGTCGGCCCCGACAAGAAGATCAAGCTCATGCTCACCTACCCGATGACCACCGGCCGCAACTTCGACGAGATCCTGCGCGTGCTCGACTCCATGCAGCTCACGGCCAAGCACAAGGTGGCCACGCCGGCGAACTGGAAGCAGGGCGACGACGTGATCATCGCCGGCTCGGTGAGCGACGACGATGCCAAGAAGCTCTTCCCCGAAGGCTGGAAGGCGCCCAAGCCCTACCTGCGCGTGGTGAAGCAGCCGGGCTGACGCGCGCCCACGGGCCGTGCGCATCATGGTCTTCGAACAGATCGCCACCGGCGGCTGCCAGTCGTACCTGGTCGGCTGCGCAGAAACCTGCGTGGCCGCCCTCGTCGACCCGGCGCTCAGCCAGGTCGACCACTACCTTGCGCTCGCCAACAAGAACGGCGTGCGAATCCGCTACCTGATCGACACGCACACGCATGCCGATCACTTCTCGGCCACCAAGGAGCTGGCGCGCCAGCTCGGCGTGCCGGTGATCATGCACCGCAAGAGCCCCGCGCCCTTCGTGGACATGCGGCTGGCCGACGGCGAGATGCTGGTGCTGGGCAAGCTTCGCGTGACGGCCCTGCACACGCCCGGCCACACGGCAGACTCGATGTGCCTGCTGGTCGAGGACCGCGTGTTCACCGGCGACACCCTGCTCATCGGCGGCACCGGCCGCACCGACCTGCCCAGCGGCGATCCCGAGCAGCTCTACGACAGCCTGTTCAACAAACTGCTGCGGCTGGACCCGGCGCTGAAGGTGTTCCCGGCCCACGACTACAAGGGCCGCAGCCACTCCACCATCGGCGAGGAACTGGCCAGCAACCCGCGGCTGCAGAAGCGCGACCGCGCCGAGTTCGTGGACATGATGGACCACCTCAACCTCACGATGCCCACCCACATCACCGAGGCGCTGCGCACCAACATGAGCGGCGGCAGGACGGTGGCCTCGCTGCTGGCGCAAGCCACCGCCACGGTGCCCTTCATGTCGCTGACCGAACTGCGCTCGCGCGTGGAGTCGCGCGAGGACGACCTGATCGTGCTGGACGTGCGCGAGCGCGACGCCTACGAGAAGGGCCACGTGCCCGGCGCCCGCCTGCTGCCGCGCGGCCAGCTCGAGCTGCGCGTGAACACCGACCTGCCCGACCCGACGCGCCGCATCCTCGCGTGCTGCGAGCTCGGCTACATCTCGACCCTGGCGGCAGCCACGCTGCGCGACCTCGGCTTTGCGCACGCCGTGGCGCTGGACGGCGGCATGAAGGCCTGGCGCGAGGCGGGCTACCCGCTCAAGGAAGGCAGCGAGCCTTGAGTGCGGGCCCCTTGCGCAGCGACCCGAACCAGGGGCTGGTGGCGGAGCTGCCCGAGGTGTTCGCGCGCTTCGGCCGCGTGAGCGCCAGGCGCATGTTCGGCGGCTTCGGCATCTACCACGAGGAGCGCATGTTCGCCCTGGTGAGCGGCGGCCGCCTCTACCTGAAGACCGACGAGGGAAACCGCGCGCAGTTCGACGCGCGACAGCTCGCGCCCTTCGAATACATGCGGCAGGGACAGCTGACGCCCACCTCCTACGTGGAAGCGCCCGCCGAGATCTACGAGGACCGCGAGGAGGCGGCCCGCTGGGCGCGGCTGGCCTGGGAGGCGGTGCTGCGCACGCCTGCGCCCCGGAAGAAGGCTGCCGCGAAGAAGAAGCGCGCTGCGCCCAAACGCTAGCGCGTCAATCGTCGTCGCGCTGCTTGTGCTGCCCCATCAGGTTCTGCTGCACCGTCGGCGGCACCGCGTCGTAGTGCGACAGCTCCATGGTGTAGCGCCCCTGCCCGCTGGTCATGGCGTTCAGGCGTGACTGGTAGCCCGAGAGTTCCGACAGCGGCGCCTGCCCGCGGATCACCCCCATGCCGGCCACGCCGCCCGTGGTGCCGCTGACCATGCCGCGCCGGCTCGAGAGGTCGCCGGTGATGTCGCCGATGGCCTGCTCCTGCGCCTCGATTTCGATGCGCACGACCGGCTCCAGCACGATGGGCCGCGCCGCCTGGATGGCCGCGACGAAGGCCTTGCGGCCGGCGGTGGCGAAGGCGATGTCCTTGCTGTCCACGCTGTGGTGCTTGCCGTCGTACACGACCACGCGCACGTCCACCACCGGGTAGCCGGCGATGGCGCCGTGCACCAGCACGTCGCGCACGCCCTTTTCCACCGCGGGGATGAACTGGCTGGGGATGGCGCCGCCGCGCACCTCGTCCACGAACTCGAAGCCGGCGCCGCGCGCCAGCGGCTCGATGCGCAGGAACACCTCGCCGAACTGCCCGGCGCCGCCGGTCTGCTTCTTGTGCCGGCAGTGGCCCTCGGCCGGCGCGGTGACGGTCTCGCGGTAGGCGATGCGCGGCGGGCGCGTGTTGACCTCGAACTTGTAGACCTCGCGCAGGCGCTCCAGCAGCACGCGCAGGTGCAGCTCGCCCAGGCCGTAGACGATGGTCTCGTTGGTCACGGCCGCATGCTCCAGCCGCAGGCAGGGGTCCTCGTCGACCAGCTTGCCCAGGATCTCCCACATGCGCTGCTCGTCGCCGCGCCGCTTGGGCTCGATGGCCAGGCCGTGCACCGGCACCGGGAACTTCAGCGGCGCCAGGTGCACATGCTCGTCCTCGCCGGCGTCGTGCAGCACGGCGTCGAAGTGCACGTCGTCCACCTTGGCCACCGCCGCGATGTCGCCCGGCAGCGCGCGCGCCACCGGCACGTGCTCCTTGCCCTGCAGCATGAAGAGGTTGCCCACCTTGAAGGGCTTGCGGCTGCTGCCGATGCACAGCTGCGCATCGCGCGCCACCGTGCCCTGGTGGACGCGGAACACGCCCAGCTTGCCCACGTAGGGGTCCACCGTCACCTTGAACACATGGGCCAGCGCATGCTTGCCTGGATCGGGCGCCACCTCGATCGGGCGCGCCTCCTCGCCCTCGCCCATCAGGAACTGTGGCGGGTTGGCCTCGGTCGGGTCGGGCAGCAGCTTGACGATGATGTCCAGCAGTTCGGCCACGCCCGCGCCGGTGCGCGCGGAGACGAAACACACCGGGATGAGATGGCCCTCGCGCAGCGCCTGCTCCAGCGGGGCGTGCAGCTCGGTCGCGTCGACGTCGCCCTCGTTGAGGTAGCGGTCGACGAAGGCGGCATCCACCTCCACCACCTGCTCCACCAGCGCGCGGTGCGCGGCGTCCACCGGGCCCAGGTCGGACTCGCCCTCGCGGCAGAAGAAGCAGTCCGTCACCTTCGCGCCGCCTTCCAGCGGCAGGTTCAGCGGCAGGCATTCGCGGCCGAAGGTGGTCTTGATCTCTTCCAGCAGCTTGTCCAGCTGCACGCCCTGCGCGTCGATCTTGTTGACGACGATGAGGCGGTCCAGCCGCCGCGCGGCGGCGTACTCCATCATGCGCACCGCCATCGGCTCGATGCCGGTGGAGGCGTTGATGACCACCGCCGCCGTCTCCACCGCCTCCAGCGCCGGCAGGCTCTGGCCGAGGAAGTCGGCGCTGCCGGGGGTGTCGACGAAGTGGATGCGCACGCCGTCGTGGGCCAGGTGCATCACCGAGGCGCCCAGCGAATGCTGCATGCGTTTCTCGATGGGGTCGTGGTCGCTCACGGTGCTGCCGCGCTCCACGCTGCCCGCGGCACCGACGGCGCCGGCCGCCGCCAGCATGGCCTCGGCGAGGGTGGTCTTGCCGGCTGCCGCCGGTCCGACCAGCGCCAAGGTACGCACCTTCTCCGTTTCGGCCGCGAGGCCGCTCGATCGGCTTGGCATGGGCGTCTCCTTTGTTGCCCGTCTGGCGGGCTCTGAATGACCGCTGCGTGACGCCACTATCCTCCCGCCGCCCGCCCATCGCAAGCCCGGGCAAGACACCGGGGGCGGCATGTTCCTTGCGTCGATACCGGCCACATCCCTGCCCCCGCTCGACACCCCGCATGACCCACGCCTTCTTCCAGCCCCCCGCCCACGACCGCTACGCCCTGCGCAACCTGCGAGCGCCCGACTGCCTGGTGCAGGGCGCGGCGCTGCCGCCGGGCAAGGACGGCGTGGTGGCGATCGATATGCTGGTCGACCGCGGCCGCATCGAGGCCATCGCGCCCGCCGGCACGCTGGCCGCCGAACTGGGCCCCGACATGGACGCGTCCATGGTGCTGCCCGGCATGGTCGACCTGCACACGCACCTGGACAAGGGCCACATCTGGCCGCGCCAGGCCAACCCGACCGGCGACGGCGCCGGCGCCGGGCTGGCGACCGCGCGCGACCGCACGGCGAACTGGCATGCCGAGGACGTGCGCCGCCGCATGGAGTTCGGCCTGAAGACCGCCTACGCCAAGGGCGTGGTCGCGATCCGCACGCACCTCGATTCGCTGGCCCCGCAGGCCGCCATCTCCTTCCCCGTGTTCCGCGAGATGCGCGAGCGCTGGGCCGGGCGCATCGAGCTGCAGGCCTCGTCGATCGCGCCGGTGGACGTCTTCCTCACCGACGAGGGCCGGCAGCTGGCCGACATCGTGGCCGAAAGCGGCGGCCGCCTGGGCTGCGTGACCAAGTCGCAGCAGTTCCCGGCCGAGGCGACGCCGCCGATGATCGAGGAGGCGCTGGCGCGCGTCTTCGCGCTGGCCGGCGAGCGTGGCCTGGACCTGGACCTGCACGTGGACGAATCCACCGACCCACGCGCCCGCTCGCTGATCCACGTCGCGCGCGGCGCGCTGGCCAGCCGCTTCAAGGGCCGCATCCTGTGCGGCCATGTGACCGCGCTGGCGCTGCAGACCGACGAGTACATCGAGCACACGCTGGCCGCGTGCCAGGAGGCCGGCATCGACATCGTGAGCCTGCCCACCGTCAACATGTACCTGCAGGACCGCACCCACGGCGGTGGACGCACCCCGCGCTGGCGCGGCGTGACGGTGCTGCACGAGATGAAGGCGCGCGGCCTGCGCGTGGCGGTGGCGGGCGACAACTGCCGCGACCCCTTCTACGCCTATGGCGACCACGACATGCTGGACACCTACACCCAGGCCGTGAAGATCCTGCACCTGGACCATCCGCTCTCGGACTGGATCCGCGCCGCCACCGAAACCCCGGGGGCGATCATGGGCATCGACCGCGGCGTGCTCAGGCCCGGCAGCGGCGCCGACCTCATCGTGCTCAAGGCGCGCAGCTATTCCGAGATGCTGGCGCGCCACCAGTTCGACCGCGCCGTCATTCGTGCGGGCCGCGCCGTCGACACGCGGCTGCCGGACTACCGCGAGCTCGACGACCTGCTGGGCGTGGTCCTGTAGGACAGGCAGCTAGGGGCAATTGCTATTCGTGGGGTCTTTGTCAGCCGATAAGATCGTGTCTCGATTTGTTACGGTTCGTTGAAACACTCCGCGGAGACCTCATGAAGAAATTGTTGGCCCTGACGGCACTGGCCGCCGCCGCTGTCACCACCCTGGGCACGGCCCACGCCCAGGCCTTCCCCGATGGCAAGCCCATCACCATCGTCGTGCCCTTCGCCGCCGGCGGCCCCACCGACCGCGTGGCCCGCGATCTGGCCGAAGCCATGCGCAAGCCCCT
>Ga0102594_1000205_pt1 | contig 81235 bp, 69 predicted proteins | sample AraplaCol_mLB_r2_2_FD_76863 | JGI IMG/M metagenome (GOLD analysis project Ga0102594, IMG submission 76863) | Arabidopsis root microbial communities from North Carolina, USA - plate scrape MF_Col_mLB_r2 (SPADES assembly) (version 2) | ecosystem: Host-associated > Plants > Roots > Endosphere...
ATGTGCGGAGCCAGGGCGTCATGCGCGTACGGGAGAGGAGGGAGCGTGTGTTCCATTGTTCTGTCTCTACGGTTTTGGTGGGGAGAATGGCCGATTGTAGGTGACTTGCCAGACCCGCGCAAACGGCCCCGGAAAGCCCCCTGACCTCATGTTAGTTTCCCCTGCGGCCGCTCAGGGGAGCAATTCCAATCGACTGAGAATCAGTCGCAACCAGGGCGGCGCACGCGCCGCGCGAACCCTCAGAAAGCCGCCAGTTTGGCCTGTACATTGGCAATTTCGAGGTCCGCCGTGCCGTCCGCCAGATGCGCCTCGACAATACTGCCGGCGCGCAGTTCGCTGGGCGACCGCAGGGCCCGCCCGCGATTGTCGAGCAGCACGGCATAACCACGTTCCAGCGTGCGCTGCGGGGCCAGCAGTTCCAGCGCCCCGGCTGCTCGCGCCAGCCGCTGTGTTTCACGTTCGTGACGGCGTTCCAGCGCGGCGTCCATCCGCGCCGCCGTACGATCCAGCGCCGCCTGTGCCGCACCGGTGTCGGGCTGGCAGGCCCGCCAGCGCATGGCCAGCATGTCGTGCCGATGGCGCTGGGCGGACACCGTGTCCCTCAGTGCCGCACGCAAGTGTCGGGCCAGATTGTCGACCTGCGCGCGCCGTTCCTGCACTTGTGCCTGCGGGCTGCGCAGCTGGCGGGACAGCCACTGCAGATGCTGCGCGCGACGTTCGAGCTGGCGGTCCATGCACTGTGCCAGCGACTCGCGTGCGCGGCGGGCGGCCTGCAGCAGATGCGCGCGGTCCGGGCTGACCATTTCAGCCGCGCCAGTCGGCGTGGGGGCTCGTACATCGGCCACGAAGTCGGCAATCGTGAAATCGGTTTCGTGACCCACGCCGGACACCACCGGTACGCGGCTGCGCGCGATGGCCTGCGCGACCACTTCCTCGTTGAACGACCACAGGTCTTCGATACTGCCGCCGCCGCGGCAGAGAACCAGCACATCGCATTCATCGCGTGCGCTGGCCGTATCGAGCATGGCGGCGATCTTGTCCGCAGCGCCGGCGCCCTGGACTGGCACCGGGTATACGATCACGTTGACGTGCGGCGCACGCCGCTGCAGCGTGGTCAGTACATCGCGCATCGCCGCGGCCTGCAACGACGTGATCACCCCGATGGTGCGCGGATGCGACGGGATCGGACGCTTGCGTGCGGGATCGAACAGACCGGCCTGCGCAAGTTTTTCCTTGAGCCGCAGGAATGCTTCGTAGAGATTGCCCAGGCCGGCGCGGCGCATGGCTTCCACGCCCAGTTGCAGCTCGCCGCGCGCCTCGTACATCGACACCACGGCGCGCACTTCGACGGCCTCGCCCTCGCGTGGCGCGAAATCCACGTGCTGGTTACGGCCCCGGAACATCACGCAACGGATCTGCGCCCGGGCGTCCTTGAGCGAGAAATACCAGTGGCCACTGGCCGCGCGCGTGAAATTCGAGATCTCGCCCCTGACCCACGCCAACGGGAAGCTGCGTTCGAGCACACCGGCAATCGCATGGTTGAGTTCGCTGACCGGAATCACGTCGCGCGTGCGCGAGGGCGGCTGAGACGGCGCAAAACGCGAAAGGTTCTCGTTCTCTGGCATGGTGCACAACCGCGCAGGCGGCGTGAGATGGACATGTCCACAGCATAACCGCTATGTCAAGAGCCATTGGGCAGGGTCGCGGTGTTCGCCCGCAATCCGCATGAGTCGGTACAAGCTATTGATTCATTTGAGCTTTCTGACTGGACCAAAAAACAGGCAATGTAAGAGAAAACCTTACGCGTCAACGACTTACCAAAACGAGCCGACGCTTGTTCACAAAGTTATCCACAGAAGCTTTGGATAATGGATTTGTCAAGGGTTTTGCCTGTGGACAACGTATACGTTGCGCGTCGACCCTCGCTGTGGCAACACCCGGGCGGGTCCGAAGTCGACCACACCGCACGGCCCGCCCACGCGGTCTGACTGCCTATTTTCTAGGCAGATACGTATACCGCCATAGGGATCAAGGAGTTAGCCGGCTTCTCCCGGCCTTATCCACAACTGATCCACAATCCTGTCCTGCGCCGATGTGGAAAGTTGACCCCCTCGCCGGCCCGAAAGTGGCGCCCTCATCGCCGCCGCGTTGCCCGTTTATTAAGCACAACAACGCTTTTCCTTTCAGATCAATGGGTTGCCAACTTTTTTCGACGGCTTTCCACAGCCGATCCACAACACTGTCCCGCCGGAGTGTGGAAAGTCACGCCGGAAACGCTCGATGGCGGCCGTCGAAACGCCAAATCCTGTCGATCCCGCGTGCTTTCCCCGTCCTGCACAAAAAACAGGCAACGGCGCCGCAATCCTTTCGAATCAATGGGTTATCGCATTTTTCCGAAGGCTTTCCACAAGTGTTCCACAATGCTGTCCCGCGTCAGTGTGGAAAGCCGCAGACAGCCGCACCGGACGCGGCTTGCCGGGCTGGCCGGGAGCGGGTTAGAGTGGCGCCTGCAATTTTTCGAGCATCGCCGCTGCGCACGCGGAACCAGCGCGCGCATCAAAGGCTGCCGCGCAGTTTGTCGTCATAGCCGTTCCATTTCGGGTCTGTCGCTTTCGTAGAATTTCGGGGGTCCACGTGTTTTCCATCATTCAAGCGGCCGGCTGGCCGATCTGGCCGCTGCTGCTCGCCTCGGTCATTGCGCTCGCGCTGATCGTCGAACGTATCGTCTCCCTCAAGCGCAGCAAGATCCTGCCGCCGAAGCTGTACGAGGAGGCACTCTCCGCCGCCCAGCAGCGCAAGGCCACGCCCGAGGTCGTCAACAATCTCGAAAAGAACTCCCCGCTGGGCCGCGTGCTGGCCGCCGGCCTGCGCCATGTGGTGCTGCAGCCGCAAACGTCGCGCGACGCCGCCAAGGACGTGGTGGAAGAAGCCGGCCGCGTCGTGGCGCACGACCTGGAACGCTACCTGAACGCGCTGGGCACGATTGCCTCGGTGGCGCCGCTGATGGGCCTGCTGGGCACCGTGATCGGCATGATCGAGATCTTCGGGAACCAGGGCGGCACCGGCGCCAACCCCGAACAGCTGGCGCACGGCATCTCGGTAGCGCTGTACAACACGGCCTTCGGCCTGATCGTGGCGATTCCGGCGCTGATCTTCTGGCGCTACTTCCGGCGCCTGGTGGACGACTACGTGGCCGAGCTCGAATTCCGCGCCACCGCGTTCCTGGACGCCATCCTGCCGCAGCGCAGGGCCTGACGCGGCCAGGAGCACGCCATGCGTTTCCGTTCCCGCCAGCGGCGCGAGGAGCCGGAGATCAACCTGATCCCGCTCATCGACGTGCTGCTCGTGATCCTGATCTTCCTGATGATCACGACCACGTACTCGCGCTTTACCGAGCTGCAGATCCAGCTGCCCACGGCCGATGCCGACCGCGCGCAGCAACATCCGACCGAGATCGTCGTATCGGTATCGGCACGCGGGGTCTACTCCGTCAACAAGCAGGTGCTGGAGCAGAAGGATGTCACCAGCCTTGCCGACCAGTTGCGCAGCGCCGCCGGCCCGGCGGGCAGCGGACAGCAGCCCGTGGTCATCGTTAATGCCGATGCCCAGGCCACCCACCAGGCGGTCGTCAACGTGATGGAAGCGGCCCGCGTGGCTGGCCTGTCGCGCCTGACCTTCGCCACGCAGAGCACGCAGCAACGCTGACGCGTGCTCCGGGCGCGCAGGGCCGGATGGGCGGCAAACTTGCCGCATGCGCTGCGCAGTGCCCATAATGTCTGCATCGGGCCGATGCCACCCCAGGGTGGCATCGCCTTTTTCCATCCTCCCGTTCATGCCCGCTCCCCGACACGCCCTTGCCGACTTCGTCACCGCCCAGTGGCAGCGCCGCGGCTGGTTCGCCTGGCTGATGTGGCCACTGTCGCTGCTGTTCGGCCTGATCGCGCGCATCCGCCGTTACGGCTACCGCCAGGGGTGGTTCAAGTCGACGCGCCTGCCGATGCCGGTGATCGTGGTGGGCAACGTGACGGTGGGCGGCACCGGCAAGACGCCGGCCGTGATCGCCCTGGCCCATGCGCTGTGCGAAGCCGGGCTGCGTCCCGGCGTGGTATCGCGGGGCTACGGCGTGGAATTGAAGCACCCGCGCCGTGTCAAGCCGACCTCGAAGGCCGTGGACGTGGGCGACGAACCGCTACTGATTGCGCGCGCCACCGATGTGCCTGTCTGGGTGTTCCCCGACCGCGCGTTGTGCGCGCAGACGATGCTGGTGTCGCACCCCGGGGTCAACGTGCTGCTGCTCGACGACGGGCTGCAGCATTACCGGCTGCAGCGCGACTTCGAGATCGTCATGTTCGATTCGCGCATGGGCGGCAATGGCATGCTGTTGCCGGCCGGGCCGCTGCGCGAGCCGCTGAGCCGCCCGCGCGACGCCACGCTGATCAACGACCCGAACTTCAAGGCCACGCCGGACAAGCCCGATGTCTATGGGATGCGGCTGGAGCTCGATGACGCCTGGCAGCTCAACGACCCCACCATGGCACGCCCGGTCGCGCAGTTCGCGGGCAAGCGCGTGCTGGCCGCAGCCGGCATCGGCAACCCGGAACGGTTCTTTGCCAGCCTGCGCCGCGCGGGGCTGATGCCCACGGCAACGATGCCGCTGCCCGATCACTACGACTTCGCCGACGATCCGTTCGCCGGCAACGACGATGCGCTCCATGCTGACGTGATCCTGATCACCGAGAAGGATGCCGTAAAATGCGAGCGTTTCGACGACCCGAGGATCTGGGTCGTCCCCACCACGCCCGTGATCGACGCGGGCCTGATCGACAAAATCCGGCGCGTCGTACTGGCGCGCAACCCGGCCGTCGCCACCCCCGTTACCACGGGGCATTCCTCCGGCGCGGCGACCGGACTCGACAAGGAACACCAGGATGGACAACCGGCTGCTTGAAATCCTCGTCTGCCCGCTGTGCAAGGGCAAGCTGGAATACGACCGCGCCGCCCAGGAACTGATCTGCCACGCCGACAAGCTGGCCTACCCGATTCGCGACGGTATCCCGGTCATGCTGGCCGACGAAGCGCGCCAGTCGGTGCCGGGCCGCGTGGTGCCCGTGGAACCGTCCGACAACTGAGCGCCCCCCCGCGCCGCCCCACGTCGGCGCAGTCAGGCAACCATCATGAGCATTCCCGCATTTACCGTCGTCATTCCGGCGCGCCTGGCTTCTACCCGGCTGCCGAACAAGCCGCTGGCCGATATTGGCGGTCATCCGATGATCGTGCGCGTGGCCGAACGCGCGCACGCGTCGTCGGCGCATCGCACCGTGGTGGCTACCGATGCGCCTGAAGTGGCGGCGGCCTGCGCCGCGCGCGGCGTGGAGGCCGTGATCACGCGTGCCGACCATCCGTCGGGCACCGACCGCCTGTCTGAAGTCGCCGCCCAGCTCGGTCTGGCCGACGACGCCATCGTCGTCAACGTGCAGGGCGACGAGCCGCTGATCGATCCGAACCTGATCGACGAGGTGGCGCTGCACCTGGCCGCGCACCCCGATTGCGCCGTCGCCACGGCCGCCCATCCGTTGGACGATGCGGCCGAGGTCTTCAATCCCAATGTCGTGAAGGTGGTGTGCGACAACGCGGGCCGCGCGCTGTACTTCTCGCGCGCGCCGATACCCTGGGCGCGCGACGCGTGGGCCGCCGTGCCGACGCAGCCGGCCGCCACCGCGCAGGTGCCGATGCCAGCCATGCCCGTGCTGCGCCATATCGGCATCTACGCCTATCGCGCCGGCTTCCTGCGGCGATTTCCGACGCTGGCGATCTCGCCGGTCGAACAGGTGGAGGCGCTGGAACAGCTGCGCGCCATGTGGCATGGCGAGCGCATTGGCGTGCTGGTGACGGCGGCGGCGCCGGCGCCGGGCGTGGACACCGCGGCCGATCTGGAGCGTGTACGCGCCCTCTGGGCGCAGGGCATGGCACAGGACGGCCCGTGACATTCACACGGCCGGCGCCGTAGACCCCAGTTTCCCGCTGGAGTTCATACTGCTGCAACCTGGACGAAGGCCGAACCGGCATTGCCCATGGCATAATGCCTGCCGATACAGAGCCCGCAGCCGTGCGCAACACGTCTGCAAAGGCTCGGTGGGGAGATAGAGATCGAGCCGCCCGGATGCGCGCCGCTGGCCCGTCGCCGCGATTGCAGGACCTTCGCACGACCGTCGGACGACGCTGCGCTTCGGGCGCCGCGCATGAGCGGACGCCGGCATATGCCTTGGCCTTCACGTGAAGACGTCGAGGCATGGCCGGACGTAAGTCCCGCGTCAAGTTGCAGCGGTACCCTCCTTCCATAGATCCCGCCAGACCGAATTCAAATACCTTGAGGACCCGTAAATGCGTTTGATCCTGTTGGGCGCGCCTGGCGCCGGCAAAGGCACGCAAGCCAAGTTCATCTGCGAGAAGTTCGGCATTCCGCAAATCTCCACCGGCGACATGCTGCGCGCCGCGGTGAAGGCCGGTACGCCGCTGGGCATCGAAGCGAAGAAAGTGATGGACGCGGGCGGACTGGTGTCGGATGACATCATTATCGGCCTGGTGAAGGACCGTCTTAAGCAGCCGGACTGCGAAAAGGGCTATCTGTTCGACGGTTTCCCCCGCACGATTCCGCAGGCCGAGGCCATGAAGGAAGCCGGCGTGGCCATCGACTACGTGCTGGAAATCGACGTGCCGTTCGATGCCATCATCGAGCGCATGAGCGGCCGCCGTGTCCACGTGGCGTCGGGCCGTACCTACCATGTGCGCTACAACCCGCCGAAGGTGGCGAACGTCGACGACGAAACCGGCGAACCCCTGATCCAGCGCGACGACGACAAGGAAGACACCGTGCGCAAGCGCCTGGAAGTCTATTCGCAGCAGACGCGCCCGCTGGTGGACTACTACTCGAACTGGGCCACCAAGGGTGACGCGTCGGCCAAGGTTTCGCCGCCGCAATATCGCAAGATCTCGGGCGTGGGCGACGTGGACAAGATCACGGCAAGCGTATTCGAGGCGCTGAAGTAATCAGCCCTGCCCTGCAGTACACCGGAGACGGCCCAGGCAATCCTGGGCCGTTTTTGTTTTCGGGGCTGACCCGGCTTACGTGGGGCGACGATTTACGTTAACGTAAACGGCACACAATCGCGGCACACAAATCGGGGCACAACATCACGGCACCCGGATCGCCGCATCCCAACCACGAGGAGACAGACCGATGGACATCCAGGGCAACGTATTCATTGTCACCGGCGGCGCGTCGGGGCTGGGCGCGGGCACCGCGCACATGCTGGCGCAGGCGGGCGGCAAGGTCGTGATCGCCGACCTCAACGAGGCGGCCGGCACCGCGCTGGCCCAGGAACTGGGCGGCCAGTACGTGAAGTGCGATGTCACGTCAGAGGCGGATGGCCAGGCCGCCGTCGATGCAGCCCGCAAGCTCGGCCGGCTGTCCGGCCTGGTCAACTGCGCCGGCATTGCGGTGGCGGCCAAGACCGTGGGCAAGAACGGCCCGCATCCGCTCGATGCGTTCGAGAAGACCATCCGCGTGAATCTGATCGGCACGTTCAACATGATCCGGCTGGCGGCGGCGGCGATGGTGGAAAACACGCCCGATGCCGAAGGCGAACGCGGCGTGATCATCAACACGGCGTCGGTGGCGGCATTCGACGGCCAGATCGGTCAGGCGGCCTATGCGGCGTCCAAAGGCGGCGTGGTTGGCATGACGCTGGCTATCGCTCGCGACCTGGCGCGCGACGGGGTGCGCTGCATGACCATCGCGCCGGGCCTGTTCGAAACGCCGATGTTGCTGGGCATGCCGCCAGAAGTGCAGGACGCGCTGGGCAAGATGGTGCCGTTCCCGCCCCGCCTGGGCCGTCCGGCGGAGTTCGCCAGGCTTGCGCAGGCCATCATCGGCAACACGATGATGAACGGCGAAGTGATCCGCCTCGACGGCGCGATCCGCATGCAGCCCAAGTAAGGCAACCCGGCCCTACGCCGCCGCCGGCAGCAGCATCGCCAGCATCAGGCCCGGCACGGCCGGCGGCACCAGCGTCAGCTGCTCCAGATAGACCATGCCGTGCGCGGGATGATGAAAGCCGCGCCGGCCGCCCTGCCGCTCCTCTACATCCTGCGACCGCCAGGCGTTGGCAAATGCAGGACTGTCCGCCACCAATTGCTCGACCAGCGCGCGCGTGGCCGGATCTTCCGCATGGCGCAGGCTGTGCACGCGGAATTCCGCCACCAGCCGCGCCGCCCGGTGCGGCCAGTCCTCCACCAGCGTCTGCAGGCCGGGCGACAGGAACATGGCCCGCAACAGATTGCGCTCGGTGCTGGCATCGTCGAGCCATCCCACGAACAGATCGGCCGCCGCATCGTTCCAGGCCAGGGCCGTCCATTGCCGATCGAGCAGATAGGCCGGTGCTGCAATCGCCTGCACGCTGGCCAGCAGCGCCGGAGGGACCGCCGGCTCGGCGTCGTGCCGGGGCTCGGGCTTGCCGGCCAGCGCAAACAGGTAGGCGCGTTCTGCGCGCGACAGCCGCAGGGCCTGAGCCAGGCTTGCCAACGCACGCGCCGACATCGCCACTGGACGCCCCTGCTCCAGCCACGTTACCCACGTTGCGCTGAGCCCGGCCAGTTGCGCCACTTCCTCGCGGCGCAGGCCCGGTGTGCGGCGCCGCCGGCCAGGCGGCAGGCCAACGTCGGCCGGGCTCAGCCGCTCGCGATGATTGCGCAGGAAAGCACCGAGTTCGGCTTCGCGTGAGGCAGTGGGAAGTGGCTCGACGGACATGGGTGGTGGCGCTTATACCAGGATAAATGAGTGACTTGTACCGGGAAAACACGGCGTCTACAGTACGTGAACCCCCGGGCCCGGGCAATCCCCCTCCCTTTCATCCCTCCAAAAAGAACGAGGCACCCCTCATGCAACAGCAGGAACTCGTCGCCGCCCAGTTCGGCGCCACCGCCAGCGCGTATCTCACCAGCACCGTCCACGCCCAGGGCGCGGATCTGGAACAACTCAAGCAGGCGCTGGCGCACCTGAAGCCGGTGGCGCACAGCCGCGTGCTCGACCTGGGCTGCGGCGCCGGCCATGCAAGCTTTGCCGCCGCAACGGTTGCCAACGAAGTGGTGGCTTACGATCTGTCGGCCGAAATGCTCGACGTCGTGGCCGCTGCCGCCCGGGACCGTGGCCTGTCCAATATCAGCACCCGGCAAGGTGCGGCCGAGCGCCTGCCGTTCGACGACGCCAGCTTCTGCGCCGTGGTCTCTCGCATGAGCGCGCATCACTGGCGCGACGTGCCGGCCGCGCTGCGCGAAATCCGCCGCGTGCTGAAGCCCAATGGCAAGGTGGTGCTGATCGATATCGTCGGCGCCGAAGACCCACTCTGCGACACCTGGTTGCAATCGGTGGAACTGCTGCGCGATCCGTCGCATATCCGCGATTACACGCCGGTGGGCTGGGCGCGCCTGTTCGGGCAGGCGGGATTCGAGGTGGAGGTGTCGCCGGTCTGGCGCATCGAGATCGAATTCCAGAGCTGGGTGTCGCGCATGCGCACCCCCGAGGTGGCGCAGGCCGCCATCCGCCACCTGTGGGACAAGGCGCCTGCCGAAGTGCGCGACCGCTACCGCGTGCAGGCCGATGGCAGCTTCGCGCTGGAGGCCGCGCTGGTCACGGCCGTGCCGGCGGGCTGATGCGCGGTAGCTTCACGGCGATGGGGCCACTGGTGACTTAGTCAGTCACCACTTCGGCCGGGATCGGCATGGTCTGGACCATTTCCCAGACCGCGGCGGCGGCCGGCGACAGCGATCTGTCTTCGCGCCGCACCATGACGATGCGGCGTTCCTCGCGCGGTGTCAGCGGCTTCGACACCAAGGGCGACGCTGCCGGCAACGGCAGCGAGAACGACGGCAGCACCGAGGCGCCGATCCCCGCTTCCACCATCCCGAACACACTGGCCGAATGGCCAAGTTCCTGCACCACCTGCGGCGCCACGCCGTGGCGCGCCAGAATGCGGTCGATCAGCGGCCGACTGCCCGACGCGAAGTCCAGCAGCACCAGGCGCTCGCCATGCAGGGCGCTCCACGGCACCGAATCGGCACCGGCCAGCGGGTGATCGCGCCGGCACACGAAGCAGAACGGATCGGTGGCCAGCGGGGCAATCGTCAGCCCTTCCCGCGCCAGCGGATCGATCAGCACCCCGAAGTCCACCGCCCCGGCGCGGATCTGTTCGAGCCCGTCGGCCTGGACGTTGTCGCGCACGAACAACCGGATCTCGGGGTACTGGCGGGCGCAGGCCGCCACATACATCGGCATGAGCCGCGCCGAGATGGTCGGTGCACTGGCTATCACCACCCTCCCCCGATAGCGCTCCCCTAACTGCCGGGTTTCTTCGAGTGTGTCGTCGAGCTGGCCCAAAAGCCGCTCCAATGCCGGGACCAACGCGGTGCCGGCGTCAGTCAGCACCACTTCACGCGTGGTGCGGTCCAGCAAACGGACGCCAAGCGCCTCTTCCAGTTCGGCCACACCCCGGCTGACGGCGGGCTGGGTAAGGCCAACGGCGTCCGCCGCCCGGCTGAAACTGCCGTGCGCCGCCACCGCAAGAAAGACCCGTAACTGCCGAAGTGTGTAATTCATGCAACTAAAAAATGAATAAATGCGATAAATGAATTTGCATTCTAAGCAAGACAAGCGTCCAATACCAAGCGGAAACCCTTACGCACTATCCCCGATGTCTACCCTTCTCGCCCCATTCAAAAAGATCTACGACCTGATCGACGGGTTCGTTCTCATCATGCTGTGCGCGATCGGCATTGCGCTGCTTGCGCCGGAGATCGGCGCCGGCGACGGCCCGCTGCATCTCGGCATCGTCACCAGTCTCGGCGTCGCGCTGGTGTTTTTCCTGCACGGCGCGGCATTGTCGCGCGACAAGCTCGTCGCCGGAGCCAAGCACTGGCGCCTGCACGTCTTCGTGCAGTCGTTCACGTACATCGTGTTTCCGATCGTGGGTGTACTGCTGATGCTGTCGCTGCGCAACACGCTGCCGCCCGAACTGCTGCTTGGCGTGTTCTACCTGTGCGCGCTGCCGTCCACGGTGTCGTCGTCGGTGGCCATGACGTCGATGGCACGCGGCAATGTGCCGGGCGCCATCTTCAACGCCACCATCTCGGGCCTGATCGGCATGGCGCTGACCCCGCTGCTGATGGGCCTTGTGATCAGCGCCAGCGGTGCCTCGATGCCGCTGGGCCGCGCGCTGACGGGCGTGGCGCTGCAACTGCTGCTGCCGTTTGCACTGGGCCAGGCATTCCGCCCGCTGATCGGCAACTGGCTGGCCAAGAAGAAGCAGATCACCAACAAGGTTGACCGTGGCGTGATCGTGCTGATCGTATATTCGTCGTTCTGCGATGCCACCGCCGCCGGCCTGTGGCACCAGTATTCCTGGCAGACCATTGGCGCGGTGATGGGTATCGCCGCCGTGATGCTGTTCGTGATCCTGGGCACCACCACGTTCACGGCGCGTCGCCTGGGCTTCTCGGTCGAGGATGAAATCACCGCCGTATTCTGCGGCTCGAAGAAGAGCCTGGCCAACGGCATCCCGATGGCCAAGATCCTGTTTGCCGGCCACCCGGCGCTGGGCCTGCTGGTGCTGCCGCTGATGGTCTACCACCAGTTGCAACTGATCGTGTGCTCGGTGATTGCCGCGCGCTATGCCAGCCGCGACGAAGTCAAGGAAGCCCGCAACGCGGTGCGTGCCTGATCGCAGTTCGTCCAAACAATAAAAAGCGGCGCTTCGGCGCCGTTTTTTTGTTGCGTTCCGGTGTCTTACACGGACGGGTTCTTCGACAGCGGCGGATTCTTGGCGAAGTACGCCTTGATGCCGCGCAGGATGGCGTTGGCCAGTTGCTCCTGATGTGCGTCGTCGTTGAGCTTGCGCTCCTCTTCCGGATTCGAGATAAACGCCGTCTCGATCAGGATCGAAGGAATATCGGGCGCCTTCAGCACTGCAAACCCGGCCTGCTCGACGCTGCCCTTGTGCAGCCGGTTGATGCCGCCGATTTCCTGCAGCACCGACTTGCCCACCTGCATGCTGTCGTTGATCTGCGCCGTGGTGGACAGGTCCAGCAGCACGCGCGACACCTGGGCGTCCTTGTTGCCCATGTTGGTGCCGCCGATCAGGTCGGCATTGTTTTCCTTGTTGGCCAGCCAGCGCGCGGCCGAACTCGATGCGCCGCGCTCGGACAGCGCGAATACCGACGCCCCCCGCGCTTCCGGCGACACGAAGGCATCGGCGTGGATCGACACGAACAGGTCGGCCTGCACGCGGCGCGCCTTCTGCACGCGCACGTTCAGCGGCACGAAGAAGTCCGAATCGCGCGTCATCATGGCGCGCATATTGGGCTCCGAATCGATCTTCTTGCGCAGGCGCGAGGCGATCTGCAACACCACGTCCTTTTCGCGCGACCCGGCGGCCCCAATGGCACCGGGGTCTTCGCCGCCATGGCCGGGGTCCAGCGCCACGGTCAGCAGCCGGCGCATCTTGAACTGGCTCGGCGGCGGCACATTGGTCTGGGCGATCGGGGGCGGCACGGGCGGCGCGGCCGGCTTGTCCACCGTGGACGGTGCCGACGGCTTCGGCTTCACGGCGGCGATGGCGGGCGGCGGGGCCGTGGTGGCCGGCGGCAACTGGCCACGGTCCTCGAACTTGCGCACGATGGCGCCAATGGCGTCTTCCTCGGCCCCGGCGGGCGCGCCGGCAACCGTGGCGTCACTGCCCGCGGGCGGCGTGGTCGAGGCAAAGCGGCGCTGCTTGTCTTCGGTGTCGCGCACGAGCTTCCAGAGCGGATCGGGCGGATTGACCGGATACAGGTCGAACACAAGCCGGTTCTTGTACTCGGCAATCGGCAGCAGCGTGAAGACCTGCGGAGAAACGTCCTCCTTCAGGTCGAACACCATCCGCACCACGCGCGGCCGGTTCTGGCCCACCCGTACGGACTGGATATAGGGGTCGTTCGGCGTGATCTTGGCCACCAGCTCGCGCAGCGTGGGCGAGAGGTCCAGCCCATCGATGTCCACCACCAGCCGGTCGGGGTTGCGGATCATCTGGTGGACGGCCACGAGCTTCTCGTCCGATTCGATCGTGACGCGGGTGTAATCCTCGGCGGGCCAGACGCGCACGGCCACGATGCCGGCGCCGAAGGCGATCTGCGGGCCGGCCAGCGACAGCACCACCGTCCCGGCGCCAGCCTTCAGGGCCTGCGCCATCCATTTTCGGCGGGCCTGGAGCAGTCCGTCGGGTCCATCGGGTCGGTCGGTGGCAAGTCGCTTGATCAGCATGCGTTCAGCAGGGTAAGTCCAGTGGGAGTATAGGCGCGCAGCGTGGCCATGCGGCGATCCGCGCCATCTTCATCCCCATTAACGGCAGTTTGTGGCACGCGGTTGTCCGATTGGAGCAACACGTGCAGATCGGGTTCCCCAAGCAGGCGTCCGGCCTTCTCCGGCCACTCCACCAGATTGAACGCCGGCTCGGCGAAACAGTCGCGAAAACCGGCGTCGATCCATTCCTCGGGGTCGGCAAAACGGTACAGATCGAAGTGGTAGACGGTCAGCGGCGAGCCATCGGCGCGCTGCACGTCGTAGGGCTCGCACAGCGTGTAGGTAGGGCTGCGGACCTTGCCGGCATGCCCCAGCGCGCGCAGCACGGCGCGTGAAAGCGTGGTCTTGCCCGCGCCAAGGTCTCCGGACAGCTGGACATGCACCGTGCGCGGCGGCATGTTGCGCACCGCCCCGGCCAGGGCCGCGCCAAACCGTTCGGTGGCGATTTCGTCGGGCAGCGGCAGGATGCGTTCTTCGAGCAGGGGCATTGCGTACAATTCAGGGATGATCGACCGTGCAGTGCCCGCCCCTACCCCCGCGCAAACCGCGCACCCCGCAGAAGATTCCGCTCCGGCGCGCCCAGATTCCGCCTCCGTCACGACGGACGTGGACCTGGCGTCGCTGGCGGCGTCCCTGCGCGGCTGGGGCCGCTCGCTCGGATTCGATGAAATCCGCATTGCCGATGTCGATCTGCGGCACGCCGAGGCGGGCCTGCTGGCGTGGTTGCAGGCGGGCTACCACGGCGACATGGATTATATGGCCAACCACGGCGCAAAGCGCGCCCGGCCGCATGAACTGGTGCCCGGCACGGTGCGCGCCATCGTCGCCCGCATGCCCTACCTGCCGGCGCAGGGGCCTGACGACTGGCGCCGCCACGAGCTCGCGCGGCTCGACGATCCCGCCACCGCCGTGATCTCGCTCTATGCGCGCGGCCGCGACTATCACAAGGTGCTGCGCAACCGGCTGCAGCAGCTGGCGGCGCGCATCGAGACGGCCATCGGTCCGTTCGGCTACCGCGTGTTCACCGATTCGGCCCCGGTCATGGAAGTGGCGCTGGCCAGCCAGGGTGGGCTGGGCTGGCGCGGCAAGCACACGCTGCTGCTGGACCGCGACGGCGGGTCGATGTTCTTCCTGGGCGAGATCCTGGTCGATATCCCGCTACCGGCGGACCCGGCGCAAGCGCCCCATTGCGGCAACTGCCGCCGCTGCATCGACATCTGTCCCACGGGGGCCATCCTGGAACCGTTCCGGCTCGATGCGCGCCGTTGTATTTCTTACCTGACGATCGAACACAAGGGGGCGATTCCCGAGGCATTGCGCGCGCCGATGGGCAACCGCGTCTACGGTTGCGACGACTGCCAGCTGGCCTGCCCGTGGAACAAGTTCGCGCACCGTGCGACGCTGCCCGATTTCGACGTGCGCAATGGCTTCGACGCGCCCGACATGGCCGAACTGTTCGGCTGGACCGAAGCGGAATTCAACCAGCGGCTCGAAGGCAGCCCGATCCGTCGCATTGGCCATGAACGCTGGCTGCGCAACCTGGCGGTGGGGCTCGGCAACAGCCTGCGCGCGGCATCGGCCAGGGATCCGGCCCTGGCACAGCGCATTCGCGCCGCCCTGCTGGCCCGGCGCGACGCCGCCACGCCGCTCGTGCGCGAGCATATCGACTGGGCCCTGGCCCAGGACATCGCCGGCTGAACCGTCCGAACGGCCTGGACGTCCGAAGCCGGAGCCCGGAACCCGGAACCCGGAACCCGGAACCCGGAGCCCGAAGCCCGAAGCCCGAAGCCAGGAACCTAGCTGACCAGCGACAGCCAGACCGGCGTGGTCAACACGGCCGCCACCGTCATGGCGGAGATGGTGGCGGCCACCATCGGCCCGTTGCCGCCCATCCGCACGGCCAGGATATAGGCGCTGGACGCCGTCGGCAGCGACGCATAGATGACCACGATCTGGTACTGCAGCGCGGTCAGCGGCAGGTATTTCCCGACCAGCCACGCGAAGCACGGCATGGCCAGCAGCTTCACGCCGCTCCACCAGGCCATCGGGCCCGCCGAGCCCGTGGCACCGCTCATCTGCAGGCCGGCGCCCACGGTCATCAGGCCCAGCGCGGTCGATGCGGAGCCCAGGCGGCCCAGCGTCATGCCGATCACCTCGGGCGGATGCAGGCCCAGCAGGTTGGTGGCCAGGCCGATGGCCGTGGCCAGGATCAGCGGGTTGCGCGCCAGTTCGCGCAGCAGCTTCGATTCGCCATGCCGGGCCAGCGCCCAGACCGCCGCCACGTTGCACAGCGGCACCGTCACGCCCACCACCAGCGCCATCAGTGCCAGCCCTTCTCCGCCGCCCAGCCGCACGGCCAGGGCCAGCCCGATATAGGAATTGAAGCGGAAAGCGGTCTGGAAGCCCGAGGCAAAGTCGATCGGGGCGGGCCGCAGCACGTAGCGCACCAGATAGCCGGTAGCCATGCCGAAGGCCATCGTGGCCAGCGCCAACCCGAGCATGGCCGAGGTCGACGAGACATCGAACTTCGCACTGTTGGTGGATTGCAACAGCAGCGCAGGGAACAGCACGAAATAGACCAGCCGTTCCACGCCGGCCCAGAAAGCGCGGTCAAAGGGGGTAAATCGAACCAGCAGCCAGCCGATGAGGATCAGGCTGAAGTCCGGCACCAGCAGCAGGGCGGCAGACATGTCTCGAATGCTTTGTCGTTATCGTGGCGCCCGACGGCAGGCTTCGCGAAAAGTGAAGCCTAGGGCAGATCCGGATGGGTATTTTTTCAGAATTCCCCCAACATGGCACGCTGAATTTCGCCTTGCCCGCGGCTTTGCCGCCGCCTGTCGCATCATGAAGTCCACGCAGTCTTCGTCCCGCCGAGCCACGCTTCCCCGCCGCCTTGCCGTTTCGCTGTGCGCGACGCTGGCGCTCGGCCTGCTGTTGCCGTCGGTATCGGCGATGGAGATCGACGGCGTGCGCTTCGACGACATGGCGCGGCTGGGCGGCCGGCAGTTGCCGCTCAACGGCACGGGCCTGCGGCAGGTATTCGTGATCAAGGGCTACGCGGCCGGGCTGTACCTGCCCGAGCGGGCCCGCAACGCCACCGTGGTGCTGGGCTCGCCGGGCCCGAAGCGGCTGCAGATCCGCCCGCTGCGCGAGGTGGAATCGGCGCAGTTCGTGAAAGCCCTCAACGAGGGGCTGCGCGAAAACCACTCGGAGCTGCAGATGCAGCTGCTGTCCGACCGCGTGACGCAGCTGGAACGCACGATGAGCCAGTTGGGCACGGCCCAGCGCGGCGACATCATCAATTTCGATTTCACGCCCAGTGGCGGCACCGCCGTGACGCTGAACGGCATTCCGCGCGGCCAGGCCATTCCGGGCGAAGACTTCTACCAGGCCGTGCTGCGCATCTTCCTGGGCGAACACCCGGTGGACCGCAACCTGAAGCGCGGCCTGCTGGGCGGCTGATTCCGAAGCACGCCGGCGCACCGCTGCGACCGCAGCGGCACGCCGGTGTTTCATGACCTCCCCGGGCGCGATCCGCCCGGCTTCAACGACGGGAGACTCTCCTCAATGCAAGCTCACAAGAAAGCACTGATCCTGGCTTCGACGGTCTTCATGGCCGCCGCCTGCGTGGCATCCGTAGCACAAGCACAGAGCAACTATCCGACCAAGCCGATCCGCCTGATCATTCCGTTCGCGCCGGGCGGCACGACCGACATCGTCGGCCGCGGCGTGGCCGACCAGATGAGCCGTATCCTGGGTCAGCCGGTGGTGGTGGAAAACCGCGCCGGTGGCGGCGGCTCGATCGGTGCCGACGCCATCGCCAAGTCGGCCCCGGACGGCTACACGATCGGCATCTCGACGGTGTCGACGATGGCCGTGAACCCGGCTTGCAACCCGAAGCTGTCGTACGACCCGATCAAGGACTTCAAGCCCATCGCCAACGTGGCGAACGTGGCCAACGTGATCGCGGTGAACCCGAACTTCCCGGCCAAGGACTACAAGGAATTCCTGGCCGTGCTGAAGGCCAACCCTGGCAAGTATTCGTACGCGTCGTCGGGCACCTGCGGCTTTGGCCACATGCTGGGCGAGCAGTTCAAGGTGTCCACCAAGACGTTCATGGTGCACATTCCGTACCGTGGCGCGGGTCCGGCGCTGAACGACGTGCTGGCCGGCCAGGTGCCGATCATGGTGGACAACCTGCCGTCGTCGATGCCCTACATCAAGGCTGGCAAGCTGCGCCCGATCGTGGTGGCCTGGAACAAGCGCGTGGAGGGCCTGCCGAACGTGCCGACCTTCGGCGAAATGGGCCTGAAGGAGCCGAACGATCCGGCCTGGTACGGCCTGGTGGCCCCGGCCGGCACGCCTGACGACGTCATCGCCAAGCTGAACGGCGCGGTGGTCAAGGCGCTGCAGGACAAGGGCTTCGTGGATCGCCTGCAAGCCGCTGGGGCCGAGCCGTCGGGCAACACGCCAGCCCAGCACGCCGCCGAAATCAAGAAGGAATTCGACAAGATGAAGAACCTGGTGAAGGTTCAGAACATCAAGCTGGAGCAGTAAGCCAGCGTCGCGGTTTGACCTGCCGGACGGAAGGACCACTTTGGTGGTCCTTTATCTTTTGGCGGCACGCCTGGCAAATGGGCATAAAATCGCTGTCTGTCCGCCACAGCTTCCCCCCACCATGCAACGTCCCTTCGATGCCGTCCTGCCCGCGCCATTCGGCAAGGTCGGCGTGCGCGTCGATGGCACGCAGGTCCACGAGATCGTCTACCTGCCCGATTCGTTTGCCGACATCGCGCCGGCCGACGCGCTGACGCGGCGCGTGGCCGAACAGCTCGCGGCCTACTACGACAATCCCGACATCGTCTTCGACCTGCCGCTGGCCACGCGCGGCACCAATTTCCAGCGCAAGGTCTGGGATGCCATCTGCGCCGTGCCGCGCGGCGGGCTGACCACCTACGGCACCATCGCCAGATCGCTGCAGAGCATGCCGCGCGCGGTGGGCCAGGCGTGCGGGCAGAACTGGTTCCCGATCGTGATTCCGTGCCACCGCGTGGTGGCCGCCAACGGGCTGGGCGGCTTCGCCCATCACGGCGAGGAAGGCTTCCACCTGGGCGTCAAGCGATGGCTGCTGCGCCACGAGCGGGCGATGCTCCTATGAGCGCGGGACTGGCCGAAGACCTGGCGCTGGTCGACCGCTTCTGCGATGCGCTGTGGCTCGAAGACGGGCTGTCGAAGAACACCATCGACGCCTATCGGCGCGATCTGGCGCTGCTGGCGCGCTGGCTGCACGAAAGCGATACCTGCGCGCTGCTGGCCGTCGACGACACGGCGCTGTCCGGCTATTTCGCGGCGCGCCACACCGAGACCCGCGCGTCGTCGGCCAACCGTCGCCTGACGGTGTTCCGCCGGTTCTACCAGTGGGCGCTGCGCGAGCACATGATCGACGCTGACCCGTGCCTGCTGCTGCGCCCGGCCAAACAGCCGCCGCGCTTTCCGAAGACGCTGTCCGAAGGTCAGGTCGAGGCGCTGCTGGAAGCGCCGGACGAGGGCACCCCGCTGGGCCTGCGCGACCGCACCATGCTCGAACTGATGTATGCCAGCGGGCTGCGCGTGTCCGAGCTGACGAACATGAAGACGATCGAGATCGGGCTCAACGAGGGCGTGGCGCGCGTGGTGGGCGGCAAGGGCAACAAGGAACGGCTGGTGCCGTTTGGCGCCCAGGCCGGCGACTGGCTGCGCCGCTATCTGGCCGAAAGCCGGCCCGCGCTGCTGGCCGGCCGCGCCTGCGACGAACTGTTCGTCACCCAGCGCGGCGAAGGCATGACACGCCAGACGTTCTGGCACCTGATCAAGAAGCATGCGCGCGATGCCGGCATCCACGCCCCGCTGTCGCCGCATACGCTGCGGCATGCCTTTGCCACGCATCTGCTGAACCACGGCGCCGACCTGCGCGTGGTGCAGCTGCTGCTGGGCCATGCCGACATCTCCACCACGCAGATCTACACGCACGTGGCGCGCGAGCGCCTGCGCGAGCTGCACCAGCATCACCATCCGCGCGGCTGAGCCGGCGTTGACATTCCGTTCCATGAGCAAGCAGAAACACATCTCCGAGACACCGGCCACGCAGATGCTGCGCAAGCAGGGCGTGGCGTTCGGCGAGCACACCTACGACTATGTCGACCACGGCGGCACGGGGGAATCGGCGCGCCAGCTTGGCGTGCCCGAGCACAACGTGGTGAAGACGCTGGTGATGGAAGACGAGGCCGCCAAGCCGCTGATCGTGCTCATGCATGGCGACTGCTCGGTATCGACGAAGAACCTGGCGCGGCAGATCGGCGCCAAAAGCGTGCAGCCGTGCAAGCCCGAGGTGGCACAGCGCCACAGCGGCTACATGGTGGGCGGCACGTCGCCGTTCGGCACGAAGAAGCGCATGCCGGTCTACGTGGAAGGCACCGTGCTGGCGCTGGACACCCTCTATATCAACGGCGGACGGCGCGGCTACCTGGTCAGCATCGCCCCGGGCGTGCTGACCGACCTGCTGGACGCCAGGCCGGTGGCTTGCGCGTTGCCTGACTGATGGCGATCAGGCCGGATGCCGGATTGGCCCACGCCGGGGAAACCACGGCGTGCGCCGGCGCCGTGCCGCGCTACAATCGCGCCAGCCTGAAATTCCCTGTCCCTATTCCCACACAATGGTCAACCTGATATTTGCCGTCATCGCCTATCTGATCGGATCGGTGTCGTTCGCCGTCGTGGTCAGCAAGGTCATGGGCCTGCCCGACCCGCACAGCTACGGCTCCGGCAACCCCGGCGCCACAAACGTGCTGCGCACCGGCAACAAGAAGGCCGCGATCCTGACGCTGATCGGCGATGGCCTGAAGGGCTATGTGGCGGTCATGCTGGTCAAGCACCTGGGCCCCGGCTACGGCGTGGACGATACCGGCATCGCGCTGGCGGCGCTGGCCGTGTTCCTGGGCCACCTGTTTCCGCTATTCCACCGCTTCGCGGGTGGCAAGGGCGTGGCCACCGCAGCCGGCATCCTGTTCGCCATCGACCCGCTGCTGGGGGCCGGCACGCTGGCCAGCTGGCTCATCATCGCGTTCTTCTTCCGCTATTCGTCGCTGGCCGCGCTGGTGGCCGCGATCTTCGCGCCGTTCTTCTACGTGCTGATGTTTGGCGTGGATATCATCGCCGGGGCAGTGCTGGTCATCGGCGTCCTGCTGATTGCCCGCCACCGTAGCAATATCGCCAAGCTGCTGGCCGGCAAGGAAAGCCGGATCGGGGAAAAGAAGAAGGTTTGAGGCAGAGCCGCCGGTGGGGGCCGCCCCTCGCCAGCTGCTGGGAGAGGGGACGAAATACAACGCGCCAAAGCGCGCTCAGGCCGCCTGCGCCAGCGCCGTGAAGGGGAACACCATCTCCACCCGCAGGCCGCCTTCATCGCGGTTGCTGATCGTCAGCCTGCCGCCGCCCTGCCTGACCAGACGGTCGACAATGGCCAGGCCCAGTCCCGAATGTGCATTGCCGCCACGTGCCGGATCCAGCCGCACGAACGGCATGGTCACGCGCTCGATGGCATCGGCCGGAATGCCCGGGCCCTGATCTTCCACGGTCAGGCACCAGCCGTCGGTGGTGCGCGACGTCGCCACATAGACCGGCGGCGACCCGTAGGCATACGCGTTGTCCACCAGGTTGCCGATGATGCGGTCCAGCTGGGTGGCGATCATGCGGAAGCCGTCGCCAGCGGTCAGTTCCAGCACCACCAGCCTGTCCTGCTCCTGCAGCGACGCCGCCAGCTCTCCAATGCGCTTGTCCACCGGCACCGGCCGGGCCGTGGGCTCGCTGCTCTGCGCAAAGGTCAGGAACTGCTCGACGATGGCCGACATCGAATCCACGTCGCGCGTCACGCCGGCCGCCGCCTTGGGGTCCGACAGCATCTCGGCCCGCAGGCGCAGGCGCGCCAGCGGCGTCTTCAGGTCGTGCGCGATGCCGGCCAGCATCGTATTGCGCTCCTGGTCGATGCGGAACAGGTCGGCCACCATGCGATTGAAACGCACGATCAGCTGGCGCAACTCGTGCGGCCCGCGCTCGCGCAGCGGCGGCACGGCCTGCTGGCGCGACAGCTTTTCGGCCGCTTCGGCCATATCGCGCACCGGGCGCTGGATCTGCCACGCCACGAACAGCGCGAAGACGATCGCCACCCCTACCACCAGCACCACGCCCGGAATCAGCCGATTGTCGGGCGGCGGGTTATGCACGAACAGGATCGGCATGGCGATCCAGCGGTTACGGTTGGGCAGCTTGATCCAGAGCCGGGGCGTGGACAGTTCGTCTTCCAGCCGCACCTCGGAGCCCGGCGGCAGGCGGCGCGTGAACTGGTCCACCAGGCGGCGCGGACGCCCTCCGTGCGGGGGGCCGGCGTGCTCGTCCGCCACGGCGGTATCGGCCACTTCGACCAGGCTCGGCAACGGCACGGGCGGCCTGGCATCGAGGGCGCGCTGGATGCTGTCCAGCTGGAACAGCATCTGCTCGACCGAATAATCGATCTGCTGCTGGCGCCGGTCCATGCGCAGGATGGCCAGCCACGAGAAATGGCTGATCATCAGCACGGCGGCGATCAGCAGCGCCATGCGGCCGAACAGGGTATCAATTCTTAGCTTCATGCCTTGGCTTCATGCGGAGGTTCCGTCGCGGGAGCCTTATTGCGGAACGCTGTCCTCGGCTTCGTCGGGCACAAAGGTGTAGCCCCGGCCACGTACGGTCTGGATATAGCGCGGGCGCTGCGCGTCTTCATCCAGCAGCCGGCGCAGGCGCCAGATCTGGACGTCGATGCCCCGGTCGCTGATGCCGTTGGCGGTGCCATACATCAGTTCGACGATGCGCTCGCGCGACAGCACTTCCAGCGGATGCATCAGCAGCAGCTTCAGCAGCGCGAATTCGGTATCGCTGATCGACACGGCCTGGCCGCTGCGTTCCAGCGAACGCTGGCGGAAATTCACCCGGAACGGGCCGAAGGCAATCGATTCGCGGTCTTCCGGCGCGGCGGCCGGGCGGGCCAGCTTGCGGCGCAGCACGGCGTTGATGCGGGCCAGCAGCTCGCGCGGCGAGAAAGGCTTGCCCAGGTAGTCGTCGGCGCCGATCTCCAGCCCGACGATGCGGTCGATCTCGTCGCTGCGCGCGGTCAGCAGGATCACCGGGATGTCGTCGTTCTTGGCACGCAGGTTGCGCAGGGCGGTCAGGCCATCGACCTTGGGCATCATCAGGTCCAGCACGATCAGCGCGGGGCGCTCGCGCTCCAGCCGGGCCTGCAGGCCATCGCCATCGTGCAGCACCGAAACCGCAAAGCCTTGCGAGGTCAGGTATTCGCGCAGCAGGTCGCGCAATTCGGGATCGTCGTCGACGACAAGAATCTGTGTGGGCTGGTTTGTACGCATAGGCACATGATAGTCAGGACGGGCATCCAACTTTGCAAATGCCCGGGACGGTTTTGTTTCTGGACGTTACACCCACGCCGCCCGTAACCCGCTGTAATAAAAGCGGGAAACCGCGAAATACGTGGGGCCACGGCTGCACATTATGCTTGCATCCATGACGCGCCCCGCCGGGCGCCATCCCACCTGACGGCGGGTCGCCCTGCCCTCGCGATGCGGCATACTGCTGCCACTTCGCCGTCACAGTCGCTGTGCGAATACCGTTTGGCGCGCGCTCCTTTTATGTCGTGCCGGTTCCCAGGATTCCGTTCATGTCCCACCCAGAACAAGGTCAGCCTATTCCCCCCACCCCGCCGCGCGGCCCGGTCCCTTCGCGCCGCCGCACCTGGATTGCCGTCGCGGTCATTGTCGTGCTGGCTGGCGCCGGCTGGTACTGGCACAGCCACCGCAAGGCGGCGCAGGATGCAGCGGCCGCCGCTCCCGGCGCCGCCAGCGGGGCGGCGGGCATGGGGGCCGGCCGACGCGGGGCGGGCGGGCCCGGCGGCCAGGGCGGGCCGAACGCCATGCCGCGCTCGCCCGTGGTGGTCAATACAGTCAGCAAGCGCAACATGGATGTGGTGCTAAACGGCCTGGGCAACGTGACGCCGGTGGCCAATGTCACCGTGCGTGCGCAGGTTTCGGGCCCGCTGCTGAAGGTGCTGTTCAAGGAAGGCCAGATGGTCAAGGCCGGCGACGTGCTGGCCGAGATCGATCCGCGCCCGTTCCAGGCCGCGGTGGACCAGGCCGTGGGCCAGCTGGCCCGTGACCAGGCGCTGCTGCAGAACGCCCGGCTGGACCAGCAACGCTACAGGACGCTGCTCGCGCAGGATTCGATCTCGAAGCAGCAGGTGGACACACAGGACGCGCTGGTGCGCCAGTACGAAGGCGTGGTCAAGACCGACCAGGGCAACGTCGACAACGCGCGGCTGAACCTGGGCTACACGCGCATCGTGGCGCCCACCTCGGGCCGCATCGGCCTGCGCCAGGTGGATCCGGGCAACATCGTCAGCACCGGCGACACCAATGGCATCGCCCTGATCACGCAGATCCAGCCGATCACCGTGCTGTATACGATCCCGGAGGACAACCTGCCCGCCGTGCTCAGGAAGCTGAACGCCGGCGAAAAGCTCCAGGTGCAGGCGTGGGACCGCCAGATGCGCAACCAGCTGGCCGAGGGCTCGCTGCTGACCACCGACAACCAGATCGACACCACCACCGGCACGGTCAAGCTCAAGGCCATCTTCCAGAACACCGATGGCATGCTGTTCCCGAACCAGTTCGTGAACGTGCGCACCCGCGTGGATACCATGGAAGACGCCACGGTGATTCCCGTGGCCGCCATCCAGCGTGGCCAGCAAGGCACCTTTGTCTACGTGGTAGGCGACGACAACACCGTGAAGGTTCAGGTGGTGACGCTGGGCCCGAGCGATGGCGCCCGCACCGCCGTGCTCAAGGGCGTGGAGCCCGGCCAGCGCGTGGTGGTGGACGGCGCAGACCGCCTCAAGGAAGGCATGGTCGTGGAAGCGGTGGACCCCGCCGCGCGCGCCGCGCAGCTGCAGCCGTCGAGCGCGCCGCGGGCACGTGGCCGCCGCGGCAACTGGGGCGGGGCCAGCGGGGCGCATGGTGGCGCAAGCGGCCCCCACGCGGCGCCAGGCGCGGCCAGTGATGGCGCCAGCGCCTCGGCAGCGGCGGGCGCACCGGGCGAACGCCGTCGCATGCGCGACGCCGACACCAGCCCGAATCCGGCCACCAGCACGCCGGCGAACCCCGGCGCCAGCGTGGGCCAGCGGCCGCAGCAGTAAGCAAGAGGACAGGGAAGCGGCATGAATCCTTCACGCATCTTTATCGAGCGGCCGGTTGCCACGGCCCTGCTGATGCTGGCCATCCTGCTGTCGGGGCTGGTCGCATTCAAGCTGCTGCCGCTCTCCGCCCTGCCCGAGGTCGACTACCCGACCATCCAGGTCACCACGCTGTACCCCGGCGCCAGCCCCGACGTGATGACCTCGTCGGTCACGGCGCCGCTGGAGCGCCAGTTCGGCCAGATGCCGGGCCTCAAGCAGATGTCGTCGTCGTCGTCGGGCGGCGCGTCGGTCATCACGCTGCAGTTCGAGCTGACGCTGTCGCTGGACGTGGCCGAGCAGGAGGTGCAGGCCGCCATCAACGCCGGCGGCAATCTGCTGCCGGCCGACCTGCCGATGCCGCCGGTCTACAGCAAGGTCAATCCGGCCGACGCGCCGATCATGACGCTGGCGATGACGTCCGACACCCTGCCGCTGCCCAAGCTGCAGGACATGGTCGACACCCGCGTGGCCGCCAAGATCTCGCAGATCCAGGGCGTGGGCCTGGTCACCATCAGCGGCGGCCAGCGCCCCGCCGTGCGCATCCAGGCCAACCCGACCGCACTGGCCAACCTGGGCATGTCGATCGACGACCTGCGCACCGCCATCGGCAGCGCCAACGTCAATGGCGCCAAGGGCAGCTTCGACGGCCCGTCGCGCGCGTCGACCATCGACGCCAACGACCAGCTCAAGTCGGCCGACGAGTACCGGCAGATCATCATCGGCTACCAGAACGGCGCGCCGATCCGCATCACCGACGTGGCCGACATCATCGACGGCCCCGAGAACAGCCGGCTGGCCGCCTGGGCCAATGCCAAGCCGGCCATCGTGGTCAATATCCAGCGCCAGCCGGGCGCCAACGTGATCGAGGTGGTGGACCGCATCAAGACGCTGCTGCCGCAGCTGCAGTCGGCACTGCCGGCCTCGGTCCATGCGCAGGTGCTGACCGACCGCACCACGACGATCCGTGCCTCGGTCAAGGACGTGGAGTTCGAACTGCTGCTGGCCATCGCGCTGGTGGTGATGGTGATCTTCGTCTTCCTGCGCAACCTGTCGGCAACGATCATCCCGGGCGTGGCCGTGCCGCTGTCGCTGGTGGGCACGTTCGGCGTGATGTACCTGGCCGGCTTCTCGATCAACAACCTCACGCTGATGGCGTTGACCATCGCCACGGGCTTCGTCGTGGACGACGCCATCGTGATGATCGAGAACATCATGCGCTACATCGAGGAAGGCGATTCCCCGATGGAGGCCGCGCTGAAGGGGTCGAAGCAGATCGGCTTCACGATCATCTCGCTGACGTTCTCGCTGGTGGCGGTGCTGATTCCGCTGCTGTTCATGGGCGATGTGGTCGGGCGGCTGTTCCGTGAATTCGCGATCACGCTGGCGGTGTCGATCCTGATCTCGGCCGTGGTGTCGCTGACGCTGACGCCGATGATGTGCGCGCGCCTGCTGCGCCATGTGCCGGAAAGCGAACAGTCGCGCTTCCACCTGGCCACGGGCCGCTTCTTCGACAACGTGATCGAACGGTATGGCCAGGCGCTGGAATGGGTGCTGGCGCGCCAGACCGCCACGCTGGTCGTGGCCATCGGCACGCTGGTGCTGACCGGCCTGCTGTACCTGCTGGTGCCCAAGGGCTTCTTCCCGGTGCAGGACACCGGCGTGATCCAGGCCATCACCGAAGCCGCGCAGACCAGTTCGTTCCAGTCGATGGGACGCAAGCAGGAAGCCGTGCAGAAGGTGATCCTGGAAGACCCGGCGGTGGCCAGCGTGTCGTCGTTCATCGGCGTGGACGGGACCAACCAGACCGTCAACGCCGGGCGCATGCTGATCAACCTGAAGCCCAAGGGCGACCGCGATTCGATGGCCGTGGTAACCGACCGCCTGCAGGAGGCAGTGCACAAGCTGGGCGGCGTGTCGCTCTACATGCAGCCCGTGCAGGACCTGACGATCGAAGACCGCGTGGCGCGCACGCAGTACCAGTTCACGGTGGAAGACCCGGACCCGACCGTGCTGGCCGAATGGGTGCCGAAGCTGGTCGAACGCCTGCAGCGGGAACCCGAACTGCGCGACGTGGCCAGCGACCAGCAGAACAACGGCCTGCGTGCCTTCGTGGAGATCGACCGCGACGCCGCCGCGCGCTTCGGCATCACCACGGCCGTGATCGACAGCGCGCTTTACAGCGCGTTCGGCCAGCGCCTGATCTCGACCATCTTTACCCAGGCCAGCCAGTATCGCGTGGTGCTGGAGACGATGCCGGAATTCCGCACCAGCCCCGCATCGCTGGCCGAGCTGCGGCTGCCGTCGTCGTCGGGCGGCCAGGTGCCGCTGGGCTCCATCGCGCGGATTTCCGAACGCACCGGCCCGCTCGTGATCAACCACCAGGGGCAGTTCCCGGCGGCCACGATCTCGTTCAACCTGGCGCCAGGCGAATCGCTCGGTGCCGCCGTCGACAAGATCACCAAGGTCGAGCAGGAAATCGGCCTGCCGATCTCGATGGCCACCGAATTCCAGGGCGCTGCGCTGGCCTTCCGGGCATCGCTGTCGAACACGCTGTGGCTGATTTTGGCCGCCGTGATCACCATGTACATCGTGCTGGGCGTGCTGTACGAGAGCACCATCCACCCGGTAACGATCCTTTCCACGCTGCCGTCGGCGGGTGTCGGCGCGCTGCTGGCGCTGCTGGTCTTCCAGCAGGACCTGGGCATCATCGCGATCATCGGCATCATCCTGCTGATCGGCATCGTCAAGAAGAACGCGATCATGATGATCGACTTCGCGCTCGAAGCCGAACGCGAGCACGGCATGAAGCCGTACGACGCCATCTTCCAGGCCTGCCTGCTGCGGTTCCGGCCCATCCTGATGACCACCATGGCCGCGCTGCTGGCGGCGCTGCCGATGATGCTGGGCTCCGGCATCGGCTCGGAACTGCGCCGGCCGCTGGGTATCACGATGGTGGGCGGCCTGCTGGTCAGCCAGGTGCTGACGCTGTTCACCACGCCGGTGATCTACCTGGCGTTCGACCGCGTGGCGTACCGCCTGAAGGACTGGCGCGTCCGCAGGTTCGGCAACCCGAATGACGGCGACGATGACCGCAACGACGGTGACGAGGGCGGCCACCGCGTGACGCCGCGTCCGCAGGAGCCGAACGCCTGATGAACCTCTCGGCCACTTTCATCCACCGTCCGGTAGCCACCGCGCTGCTGACCATCGGCATCCTGCTGGCCGGCATCGCCGCGTTCCGGCTGCTGCCGGTGTCGCCGCTGCCGCAGGTGGACTTCCCCACGATCTCGGTCTCCGCGTCGCTGCCCGGCGCCAGCCCCGAGACCATGGCCGCCACCGTGGCGACGCCGCTGGAGCGTGCGCTGGGCGCCATCGCGGGCGTGACAGAGATCACGTCGAGCAGTTCGCTGGGCTCCACGCGCGTGACGCTGCAGTTCGACCTGTCGCGCGACATCGACGGCGCCGCCCGCGACGTGCAGGCCGCCATCAATGCGTCGCGCGCCACGCTGCCCACCAGCCTGCCGAACAACCCCACCTACCGCAAGGTGAACCCGGCCGACGCGCCGATCATGATCATCGCGCTGACGTCGCCGACGATGACGCGCGGCCAGCTGTACGACGCGGCGTCGACGATCCTCGCCCAGAAGCTGTCGCAGGTCGAAGGCGTGGGCCAGGTGACGATCGGCGGCTCGTCGCTGCCGGCCGTGCGGGTGGAACTGAATCCGACCGCGCTGAACCACTACGGCATTTCGCTGGAGGACGTGCGCAACACGATCAGCGCCACCAACGCGAACCGGCCGCTGGGCATCCTGGACAACCCCAACACGGCATGGCAGGTCTATGCCAACGACCAGGCGATGGCGGCCAAGGATTACATGCCGCTGATCATCCGCTACGCCACGCCGGGCACCTATTCGTCGACATCGGCCGGCGCGCTGATCGCCAGCACGGCCAACGCCGCCGCGGGCGGCAATGTCAGCACCAAGACCGTCAATGGCGTCACCACCACCACGATCACCACCAGCAGCGGCACCACCACCATCAGCACGGGTGCCACGGGGGGCAACGTCAACAGCGGCGGCCCGAACTCGTTCGCGGTACCGGTGCGGCTGCAGGACGTGGCCAATGTGGTGGATTCGGTGCAGGACATCCGCAACGCGGGCTCGGCCAACGGCAAGCCGTCGGTGCTGCTGGTGCTGAACCGGTCGCCGGGCGCCAACATCATCGAGACCGTGGACCGCGTCAACGACATGCTGCCGCAGCTGCGCAAGATGATCCCGGCCACGATTTCGCTGGACGTGATGATGGACCGTACCCCCACCATCCGCGCGTCGCTGCGCGAGGTGGAGCACACGCTGATGATCTCGGTGGCGCTGGTGATCATGGTGGTGTTCGTGTTCCTGCGTAACGTGCGTGCCACGCTGATCCCGAGCGTGGCCGTGCCGGTGTCGCTGGTGGGCACGTTCACGATCATGTACCTGGCCGGGTTTTCGCTGAACAACCTCTCGCTGATGGCGCTGACGATCGCCACGGGTTTCGTGGTCGACGACGCCATCGTGGTGCTGGAAAACATCTCCCGGCACATCGAGGAAGGCATGAAGCCGATGGCCGCCGCGCTGCGCGGTGCGCGCGAGGTGGGCTTCACGGTGCTGTCGATGAGCCTGTCGCTGATCGCGGTGTTCATTCCGTTGCTGCTGATGGGGGGCATCGTGGGCCGGCTGTTCCAGGAATTCGCGATCACGCTGTCGGTGGCCATCCTGGTATCGCTGGTGGTCTCGCTGACCGCCACGCCGATGATGTGCGCCCGGCTGCTGCGCCCGGTGCATGAAGAGACGCAGGGCCGCTTCCACCGGGCCACGGAACACCTGTTCGTGCGCCTGCAGAATGGCTATGCGCGCACGCTTGGCGTGGCGCTGCGCCATGGTCCGGTGGTCTGGATCGTGCTGTTGCTGACCATCGCGCTGAACGTCTACCTGTACGTGATCGTGCCCAAGGGCTTCTTCCCGCAGCAGGACACCGGGCGGCTGATCGGCTTTATCCGTGCGGACCAGGCCACGTCGTTCCAGCTGATGCGCAACAAGCTCGACAACTTCATCAAGATCGTCCAGTCGGACCCGGCCGTCGTCAACGTCACGGGCTTCACGGGCGGGTCGCAGCGCAACACGGGCCAGATGTTCGTCACGCTCAAGCCGCTGTCCGAGCGCAAGGAGACGGCCGACCAGATCGTCGCGCGGCTGCGCGGCAAGCTGGCCAGGGAACCCGGCGCGAGCCTGTTCCTGACGCCGGTGCAGGACATCCGCATCGGCGGGCGGCAGAGCAGTTCGGCCTACCAGTTCACACTGCAGTCCGATGATCTCGATGTGCTGCGCGCGTGGGAACCCAAGGTGCGCGCGGCGATTTCGAACATCAAGGGTCTGGAAGACGTGGATACCGACACCAACGACAAGGGCCTGCAAACGTCGGTCATCATCGACCGCGATACGGCATCCAAGCTCGGCGTCACGGCCCAGCAGGTCGATGCCATCCTGAACGACGCATTCGGCCAGCGGCTGGTGTCAACGATCTATCACCCGCTGAACCAGTACCGCGTGGTGATGGAACTGAGCCCGGAATACCTGCAGGGCCCACATGCGCTGCAGGACATCTACGTGGTCACGGGCGGCGGCAAGCGCGTGCCGCTATCGGCCTTCGCGCGCGTGACGCCCACCAGCACGCCACTGGGCGTGAATCACCAGGGCCAGTTTGCTGCGTCCACCATCTCGTTCAACCTGGCCGAGGGCTATTCGCTGTCGCAGGCCACCGACGCCATCAAGCTGGCGATGGCGCAGATCGGCGCACCGGAGACGCTGCAGGCCAACTTCGCGGGCGGCGCCAAGGCATTCCAGGATTCGCTCAAGAGCCAGCCGCTGCTGATCCTGGCCGCCATCATCACGATCTACATCGTGCTGGGCATTCTCTACGAGAGCTATGTCCACCCGCTGACCATCCTGTCGACACTGCCTTCGGCGGGCGTAGGCGCGTTGCTGGCGCTGCTGCTGTTCAAGACCGAGTTCAGCATCATCGCGCTGATCGGCGTGATCCTGCTGATCGGCATCGTCAAGAAGAACGCCATCATGATGATCGACTTCGCCATCGACGCCGAACGACGCGACGGACTGAGCCCGCGCGACGCCATCTACCGCGCCTGCCTGCTGCGCTTCCGGCCCATCATGATGACCACGGCCGCGGCGCTGCTGGGCGCGGTGCCGCTGGCGCTGGGCCGCGGCGATGGCGCCGAACTGCGTGCGCCGCTGGGCATCTCGATCGTCGGCGGCCTGGTGGTCAGCCAGTTGCTGACGCTGTACACGACGCCGGTGGTCTACCTGACGCTGGACCGCTGGCGCCTCAAGGTCAATGCCTGGCGCGCACGCCGGCAGCAACGCGGCGCCGCGCCGCAACTCGAACACTGAAGAAGGCATCTGCCATGTTCCGACGCTCCTATTCTCTTTCGGTGGTGGCCCTGGCCTGTGCCCTGCTGGCCGGCTGCGCGGTCGGCCCCGACTACAAGCGCCCCGACGCGCCCGTACCCAAGGCCTTCAAGGAAGCCAGCGAGGCCATGCCCGCCTGGACCGGCGACTGGAAGACCGCCGAGCCGCAGGACGCCGCCGGCCGCCCCGACTGGTGGCGCGTGTTCAACGACCCCACGCTGGACGACCTGATATCGCAGGTGCAGGTGTCGAACCAGAACATCAAGGCAGCCGAGGCGATCTACCGCCAGGCCACCGCATCGCTGGCGGCCGCACGCGCCGGCTACGTCCCTACGGTCGGTGCCAACGTCGGCGTATCGCGCGGCAAGTCGAGCGCGGCCGGACACGTGATCGACGGCCAGAACGCCACGTTGTCGGCCAGTTGGGAGATCGATATCTGGGGCCGCATCCGCCGCCAGGTGGAAAGCGCCGAAGCGGGCGCGCAGGCCAGCCAGGCCGACTTGGCATCGACGCTGCTGTCCACGCAGGCCACGCTGGCGCAAAGCTACTTCTCGCTGCGCGTGGCCGACGCCCAGCGCGCGCTGCTCGATCGGACCGTGGCCGACTATGCCAGGTCGCTGCAACTGGTGCAGAACCAGTACAAGGCCGGCACCGCGCAACGCTCTGACGTGCTGCAGTCGGAAACACAGCTCAAGTCGGCCCAGGCCCAGCAGCTCGATATCCAGATCAGCCGCGCGCAGCTGGAACATGCCATCGCCATCCTCGTGGGACGGCCGCCTTCGGAACTGAACATCGCGCCGGCAGATTTGCAGACACCGGTGCCCGTGGTGCCAGTGGCGGTGCCTTCACAAATGCTGGAACGCCGCCCCGACATCGCCGCTGTCGAACGCCGCATGGCGTCGGCCAATGCCGATATCGGCGTGGCGCAAGCGGCCTACTATCCCACCCTGTCGCTGTCGGCCACGGGTGGCCTCACGGCGAGCACGCTGGCGCGCTGGCTGTCGCTACCCGACCGCGTGTGGTCGGTCGGCGCCGGCCTGGCCGGCACGGTGTTCGACGGCGGCCTGCGCAGCGCCGCCAAGGCCCAGGCCGTGGCCGCCTACGACCAGACCGTGGCCAACTATCGCCAGACCGTGCTGAGCGCCTTCCAGGAAGTCGAGGACAACCTGGCCTCGGCACGCGTGCTCGAGCAGGAAGCCGTGGTCCAGGGCGACGCCCTGCGCTCGGCGCGCGAGGCGCTGTCGCTGGTCAACAACCGCTACAAGGCCGGCACAGCGGGCCTGCTCGACGTGCTGACCGCCCAGACGGCGGCCTACACCGCCGAAACCACGACGCTGCGCATCATGGATCGCCAGTACACGGCCGCCATCACACTGATCAAGGCGCTGGGGGGCGGATGGCATGGGTATGACGCCGAGGCGGCGCAGCAACAGCCCGCGCCGCCGTCATCGGCACCCGCGCCGGATCAGCACTCGTCGTAGTCCGGGAGGTAGGTCCAGTCGGCGTTGCTGCGCTGGTTGGCCGGCATCGGGCCATAGCTGCTCTTGTTGAGCTGGTAGTACTCGCGCAGCCCGGACGTTGCGTTGACCTGGTAATAGACCGTGCCGATCAAGCCCCGATTGTCCGGGGCAGGCCGCCAGCTGTTCGGGACGGGCTTGTAGCAGGCCCGGATGCTCGAGATATTGTCGTTCATTCCCAGTCGGCTCAAATCGGTCTGACTCGCATCGCCTCTCAGGATATGGCATCGGCCGGCAAAGCCGGCGTCTTCGCAGATCTTGTAGGCATGATCGGCAGGCGCCTCGATAGAGCTGATCGCATTGTTGCTGCGGCCTTCCAGCCGGGCAACAATGCCACTCGGCGGCAGACACAGCAGCAAGGTCTTGTGTCGGGCCGCGTCATAGGCACACACGCCCGATTCGGTGTACGGCAGATCGGGGTAAAACGGCCGTACCGTCAGCCCCGACCACCAGTTGCCGGTGGTATTGCCGAAGACGTCATAGATCGAATAGCCGTAGTCGGCCAGCGTGTAACGCGTATTGACGACCGGAATTTCCGAGCTTTTGCGACCCCACCATTCGCCCTCGACACCATCGTCGAAGCTTTTGTCCACCCATGTGTTGGCGTTACCTCCTGCCCCGATGGAAACCCGGAATCTTCTGACATTGCGCAGGCCATCACACTTGACGGCGACCAGATCGGCCAGCGGTGCGGCCCCCGTCACCGTCTGACACCCCAGAGGCGTCTCGATGCTGGAATAGCCCTCGCGCTTGACGCGCGTCTGCCATGGCACATAACGCTTGACTTCCTCGCCGGTGATCGGATCGACAACCGACGCCGGCGAGTCGTCCTCGCGAATCGAAAAGTAATTGCAGGCCTTGGCACCGGTGGAAACGTCCACCGACCGCTTGCGGCGGCGATCCTCTTCTTCTTCCTCGGTGATGTTGCACAGCGAACACACCGACGCAAGCGCACCCGATGTGCCGGCCAACGCTGGGGCTACAAGCTGCACCGTAGTGGTCGGGGCCCTGCGAATCGGGAACGGATCCTGGTTGGCCACCGTGTTCCCCGCGACGTAAGCCGGATTCCGCTGCTCGGCGACGACTTCCATTTGCCCCGTGTCGGCATTGCGCTCGAATATCTGGACGGATTCCACCAGGTTGTTCGGCACGCCGCTGAAGGCCATCCATTCGTCCTCGTGCCGAAAACGCTCGGCGGTGGTTCGGAAAATCACGTTCCCCAGCCGCGTGTACGCGTCCCGCAACGACGCATAGGCGCTATAGAACCTTGCCGTCGCCCGGATGCGATACACATAACTGCGGCTGCCGCGCCCCACCAGCCATCGGCTGGCAAACTGATGCGCAACGGATTCCTGCGCCGACGTCGGAACGAACGCAGATGTTCTCTCCATGCATGAGTTGCCGCCCACGTGCTCGTACACGTCGTTGTTGATTCCCGGACTCGGGAATCCATTCTGGAACACCTGCTCCGGCGGCAAATTCGAACCGCGATAGACAAAGGCCGGCGGCGCGGCGAACGCCGACCCGACTACCAGCATCAACATCGCCGCCAGCATGGCCGCGCGCATGTACGACAAGACAGATACCCGCATCGTTACCTCCTTGCGTTGAAATGCAAGTATCTATATCGATGCGGCGACCAGCCGTCTGCCGTAGGCAATCCAAATTCAGCGTTTCATGCGAATTATCAAATATGGCGTGATCGGCAATGCCAGGGTTGCTTTTGGCGTACGCGACATCGTCGGCGCGAACGGCGGTAGCTGCCACCACTTCGGCCGACTGGCGGGCAGCCAACTTCTCCCGAATACTCCTCGACAGATAGCGTTGGCCGCCGTCCTCTACCGCCCCTCCGGCACCGGCAGCGCCTGCTGGCTGACCCGTTCCTTCAGCCACGTGGCGGCCTTGCCCAGTGGTCGCTGCTTGTGCCAGACGATTTCCATGGCGACGGGCCAGTCCTGGTCCTGGAACGTCAGCTGTGGCGATACCAGTCCGGCCGCGGCCGGCGAGTTGGCGGCTACGTGCCAGGGCACGAAGGCCCAGCCCAGGCGGCGCTTCACCAGTTCGACGATGACCCACTGGCTTTCCACCCACCAGACTTCGGCGGCCACGCGCAGGCGCTTCTTTTCCTCGCTGTCGCTACGCGTGGCCACCATCAGCTGGCGGTAGCGTTTCAGTTCCTCGAAATCCACGCGCGGCTGTGCGGCCAGCGGATGGTCCGGTGCGCAGATGATCGGCATCGCCACCCAGCCGAGCGCGTGGAAGCCCAGTTCCGGCGGCAGGATTTCCTGGCGCCACATGATGCCCAGGTCCGCGCACTGGCTCAGCACCAGGCGGCTGACGTCCTCCATCAGCGGGAACAGAATTTCCAGTTCGACCGACGGGAATCGCTCGGAAAACTCGGTCAGCAGCTCGCCGAGCGTTTCCTCGGGATACAGCTCGTCCACGGCCAGCGTGAGGCGCGACTCCACCCCTTCGCCCAGGCTCTTGGCCACGCCACGGAAATGCTCGCAGCGTTCCAGGATCACGCGCGCTTCCAGCAGCAGCCGTTCACCAGCCGGTGTCAGCACCGGGTAGCGGGCGCTGCGGTCGAACAGCGTGGCGTCTAGGTCGACTTCCAGGTTGGCCACGGCGGCGCTGATGACCGACTGGGCCTTGCCAAGCTGGCGGGCGGCCGCAGAAAACGATCCGGTTTCGGCGGCGGCCGCAAACGCGTGGAGCTGGTCTAGGGAGAGAGACATGGGGATATGCGGCGTGTCCCGCCGCCGATCTATCGGATTTTCAGATGGTATCCAACTTGCGATCAGCTGTCGCGCCGATAGAATGCCCTCCATCGTTGAAATTCACTGAAATTGGAGGGCCTCATGCGTACCACTGCAGACCGTATTCGTCACACCGTCGGTTTCGAGGTGATCGGTCTGATCGCATTCGCGCCGCTGGCCAGCCTGGTGTTCGGGTACGAGTTGCACCAGATGGGCATCGTGGGCGCGGTGGCTGCCCTGATCGCCGCCACGTGGAACTACATCTACAACATCCTGTTCGACCGCGCGATGCTGCGCTTCACGGGCCAGCTCAAGAAGTCGACGCCGATCCGCGTGCTGCACGCCATCCTGTTCGAGGGCGGCCTGCTGATCGTGTTCCTGCCCTCGGTGGCGTGGTACCTGAAGATCGGGCTGGTGGAAGCCTTCATCATGGACATCGCCGTGGCCGGCTATTACATGGTCTACGCGTTCTTCTACAACTGGGCCTACGACGCCATCTTCCCGATTCCGAATGCCGCGCCGTCGGCGTCCGATTGCCAGTCGGCCAACTGAGCGGACCGAGCGCCGCGTAGTCGACCTCGCTCACGAAAAGCGGCCGGAAACGGCCGCATGACGTCACCCGGCACGCAGGGGCCATGCGTTAACATGCTCGCCATGACCATCCGCCCGCCCCTGCTCCGCCGCAGCCTGTCGCCCGCCATCGTTGCGGCCACGCTGCTCATCCTCGGTCTGTCCGGAGCCCAGGCCAAACCCGTCAAGAATGCCGAGGCCGCCCGCGCCGCCACAGCCGCCACGGCGGTAGCCGCGACTGCCGGTGCCACCCGTGCCAAGGCCGAACCCGCCGATCCCGCCGCCGCACGCAGCGGCCTGCCCGCCACCGTGACCGCCGCGCTGCGCCGCGCCCATGTGCCGCTGTCCGCCGCAAGCTTCTACGTGGTCAAGGTGGGCGCCCCGCAGGCACGCGTGAGCTGGAACGCCGAGACGCCGATGAATCCGGCCTCGACGATGAAGGTGGTCACCACCTTCGCCGGCCTGCAGCTGCTCGGGCCCGAATTCCGCTGGCTGACATCACTCTATGCCGACAACCAGCCCGGCCCCGACGGCACGATCAACGGCAACGTCTATCTGCGCGGCCGGGGCGATCCCAAGCTCGTGCCCGAGGAAATGGCCAAGCTGGTGGCCACGGCCCGGTCCGCGGGCGCCACCACCATCAATGGCGACGTCGTGCTGGACCGCAGCTTCTTTGCCGATGGCATGGACGGCAGCTACACGATAGACGGCGAGACGCAGCGCGCCTACAACGTGAATCCGGACGCCCTGCTCTACGCGTTCAAGACCCTGTCGTTCACGATCACCCCGGACGCCGCCAACCGCACCGTGGACGTGGCCGTCACGCCCGCGCTGGCGCAGTTGCGCGTGGATAACCGGATGACGCTGGCCAACGGCCGCTGCGGCGACTGGAAGTCGCGCGCCACGCCCAGCATCATGCCCCAGCCGGACGGCACGGTCGTGGCATCGTTCGATGGCAGCTACTCGGCCGATTGCGGCGAACACATCGTCAACCTGGCCACGCTGAGCCACAGCGACTTCATCTGGGGCGGCTTCGTCGCCGAATGGCAGAACGCCGGTGGCCGCTTCGCACGCCCGCCCGGCCTGCGCAGCGGTCCGGTGCCGCGCAACGCCTTCCTGCTGGCCCGCCACTACGGCCAGCCACTGGGCGACATCGTGCGCGACATCAACAAGTTCTCGAACAACGTGATGGCCCGCCAGCTGTTCCTCACGATCGGGGCGGAAATGGACCGCAGGGGCCCGGCCAGCACCGACAAGTCATCGCGCGTGATCCATCAGTGGCTGGCCAAGCAGGGCCTGGACATGCCGAACCTGGTACTGGAAAACGGCTCCGGACTGTCGCGTGACGAGCGCATCAGCGCCTACGACATGGCCCGCCTGCTGCAGCAGGCGCTGGCCAGCAACGTGGGGCCGGTGCTGATCGATTCGCTGCCGATCCTCGGCGTGGACGGCACGCTGCGCAACCGCCTGACGCGCGCCAATGCGGCAGGCAACGCCTATCTGAAGACCGGCACGCTGGCCGATGTGCGCGCGCTGGCCGGCTATGTCGATGCGCTCAATGGCGAACGCTATGTGGTGGTGGCCTATATCAACCACCCCAACGCGTCGGGTGCGCAGGAAGCGCACGATGCGCTGATGCAGTGGGTCTACAAGGGCGCGCCGTGAGGTCGGCTCCGGGCGTGGCGAGGATTTGACACGCCTGCCCTCTCTCCCGCCCCTCTCCTCTCCCGCCCCTCTCCCGCCCTCTCTCCTGCCCCTCTCCCGCCCCTCCCCCGCGGGCAGGACAGGGGAGAAAACCAGGGGGCATCATGAGCGCCCGGCTGCTTGGTTTGCGAAGAGAAAATACAAACACCGCCGGTCTGCTCCCCTCTCCGACCTGCGGGACAGGGCCGGGGGCGAGGGCCAGCGTCCACACTCAGTTGTCTTCGAACGCAGCCGCGGCGCGGCCCAGGCGGTCGCGCACGCCGTCCCACTCGTGCGAATCGGGCACCGGCTCGAACACCAGCCGCTGATAGCCTTCCTTGTCGAGCTTGCGCAGCAGGCCGTACAGCGCCTGGGCATAGGCGTCCGGCGTGGCCGGCGCTTCCACGAACACGCAGCGCGGATCGGCGCTGGCGGACGTCTTGCCGACAAACGCCAGCCGTCCGCCCTCGGGCAAGCCGTGCAGCAGTTGCGGCAGTGCCTCGGCCTGCGCCAGCGTCAGTGTGGTGCGCGGCGCGTAGTGGGCCTTGAGCGTGCCGGACGCGCGCGGCGCGGCGGCATCGGGCGGCAGCGGCAGCGTGCCCAGCACATCGGCCATCATTGCCGCCGTGATCGCGCCCGGGCGCAGCAGCACCGGTCCCAGCGTATCGAGGCGGGACAGGTCAATGATCGACGATTCGATACCGACATCCACGCCGTCGCCTTCCAGCACGTAGACGGTGCCGCCGAATTCATCGCGCACGTGCTCGGCCGTGGTCGGGCTGACCTGGCCGAACTTGTTGGCCGACGGCGCGGCAATGCCGCCCCGCCCGCGCTTGAAACGCGACAGCAGCGCCTGGGCCACCGGGTGCGACGGGCAGCGCAGGCCGATGCTGTCCTGCCCGCCCGCCACGGCGGCCGGAATATGCGCGGCGCGCTTCAGGATGATGGTCAGCGGACCGGGCCAGAAAGCGTCGATCAGCTTCTGCGCCGCGTCAGGCACCTCATCGGTCCAGTAGCTGACGTCGCCGCCATCCACCACGTGAACGATGACCGGATGATTCGACGGACGGCCCTTGGCGGCGAAGATGCGCGCCACGGCTTCGGGGTTCTCGGCGTCGGCGCCAAGGCCGTAGACGGTCTCGGTCGGAAACGCCACGAGCTGGCCGGCTTCGAGCAGGCGAACCGCCTCGTCAAGCTCGGCGGCCGTGGGCATGCGTGAAGACATCGAATCTCAGAGTGGGATATGCAGGGCGGTGGCCGCGGCGTCGAACGCGGCGGCCGCGGCCTCCGCCCGATCGCCCACGCAGTTCACGTGGCCCATCTTGCGCGACGGGCGCGCGTCGTTCTTGCCATACAGATGCAGCTTGGCGCCGGGCTGCACCAGCACCTCGTCCCATGCGGGCGTGCGCTCCAGGCCGAACTCGAACCAGCAGTCGCCCAGCAGGTTCAGCATCTTGCCGGCCGAATGCTGGCGCGTGCTGCCCAGCGGCAGGCGGGCCATGGCGCGCACCTGCTGCTCGAACTGGCTTGTCTCGCAGGCATCCATCGTGATGTGGCCGGAATTGTGTGGGCGCGGGGCCATCTCGTTGGCCACCAGCGTGCCGTCGGTCAGCACGAAGAACTCGATGCACAGCACGCCGACGTAGCCCATTTCCGAGGTGATGGTGGCGGCGGCGGCGCGGGCGCGCGTGGCAATGTCGTCGGACACGCTCATCGACGGCATCGTCGTGGAAAACAGGATGCCGTCGCGATGCACGTTCTCGGCCAGCGGCCAGGTGGCCGTGGTGCCGTCGGCGGCGCGGGCCGCCAGCACGGAGACCTCGTAGGCCAGCGGCAGCATCTGCTCCAGCACGCACGGCACGTGCTGCATGGCCTTCCAGGCGGCGCGCACGTCCTCGCGCGTCTTCACGCGGGCCTGGCCCTTGCCGTCGTAGCCCATGCGCGCGGTCTTGAGGATGCCGGGTAGCACGTTGTCGGGCACGTTGTCCACGTCGGCGTCATGCTGGATCACCCAGTGCGGGGCCGGCGGCACGCCCGTACGCTCGGCGCACGAGGCAAAGAACTTCTTCTCGCCGATACGGTTCTGCGCAATCGACACGCAGTAGCCGCGCGGCGCGACGAACACGCCGGCCTGCTCCAGGCGGTCCAGCGAGATCGACGGCACGTTCTCGAACTCGGTGCTCACGGCCTGGCACAGGCTGGCCAGCTCGGCCAGCGCGGCGTCATCGGTGTAGGTGGCGCAGATATGACGGTCTGCCACGTTGCCCGCCGGGCTGTCCTGGTCGGGATCGAGCACGCAGACGCGATAGCCCATCGACTGCGCCGCGTGCGTGAACATGCGGCCCAGCTGGCCGCCGCCGAGCATGCCCAGCCAGGCGCCGGGCAGGATGGGCGCGCCGGGGGCGTCCACGCCAAATTCGGCGCGCGACTCCGGCGTATGGGCTTCGGACAGGTAGGGATGGATATCGGTCGGCATGGCTCGGGCTTTTGTTACGGCTGAAACTTAGACAGGCAGGGTCATCGCGCGCGCGGCTTCGGTCTGCTTCGCGCGGAATGCTTCCAGTGCGCTGGCCAGCGCGTCGTCGGTTGTGGCCAGCGTGGCGATGGCGTGCAGCGCCGCGTTGGCGGCACCGGCTTCGCCGATCGCGAAGGTGGCCACGGGCACACCCTTGGGCATCTGCACGATCGACAGCAGCGAATCCTCGCCGCGCAGGTACTTCGACGGCACGGGCACGCCGAACACCGGCACGATCGTCTTGGCGGCGATCATGCCCGGCAGGTGCGCGGCGCCGCCGGCGCCGGCGATGATCGCGCGGATGCCACGGCTGCGCGCCGACTCGGCGTAGCGGAACATGTCGTCGGCCATGCGGTGCGCCGACACGACCTGCGCCTCGAATGCCACGTTGAAATCCTTGAGCATGGCCACGGCGTGCTGCATCACGTCCCAGTCGGAACTGCTGCCCATCACCACGCCGACCACCGGCTTTGCTGCATTGCTCATGTTCTTTTCCCTTCGCCTTACTGCAGCTGCTCGCCGGTCAGGCGGGTCAGTGCTTCCTTGTACTTGTCGGCGGTCTTCTGCACCACGTCGTCGGGCAGCTTCGGCGCCGGCGCCGTCTTCGGCCACGGCTTGCCGTCGATGCGCACGGCTTCCAGCCAGTCGCGCACGAACTGCTTGTCGAACGACGGCGGGTTGGTGCCCACCTGGTAGGAATCAGCCGGCCAGAAGCGCGACGAATCGGCGGTCAGCACTTCGTCCATCAGCGTCAGCGTGCCGTCTTCGTCCAGGCCGAACTCGAACTTGGTGTCGGCGATGATGATGCCGCGCGTGGCCGCGTACTCGGACGCTTCCTTGTACAGGCGGATCGAGATGTCACGCATCTTTTCGGCCAGTTCGCGGCCGATGCGCTGCACCACCTCGTCGAACGAGATGTTCTCGTCGTGCTCGCCCATCTCGGCCTTGGCCGCCGGGGTGAAGATCGGCTCGGGCAGCTTCTGCGCGTTCTGCAGGCCGGCCGGGAGTTCGATGCCGCACACCTTGCCCGTGGCCTGGTAATCCTTCCAGCCGCTGCCAGCCAGGTAGCCGCGCACCACCGCTTCCACCAGGATCGGCTTCAGGCGCTTGACCACCACGGCGCGGCCCTTGACCTGCGCCACTTCGTCGGGCGCCACCACGCTTTCCGCCGTCACGCCCGTCTCGTGGTTCGGCACGATGTGCGCGAGCTTCCGGAACCAGAAGTTGGCCATCTGGTTCAGCACGCGACCCTTGGCCGGAATCGGCTCGCCCATGATCACGTCGAAGGCCGACAGGCGATCGGTCGTCACGATCAGCAGCTTGTCGTCGCCGACGGCGTAGTTGTCGCGGACCTTGCCGTGGCCGAGCAGCGGCAGGGACTGGATGGAGGATTCGTAGAGGGCGTCAGACATGGTGTGAAAGCGGCTGCGGCTGAAAACAAGCGGGGCTTCGTGCGGTTGGCGAAGCCCCATGAAGTACGAACGCCCCGCGCGCCGGGCGGGCGGGGCGGTGAAACGATTTACTGCACGACCTGGGCGAGCTTGCCCGACGCGTACTGGCTGGCAATGTCGGCCAGCGACACGGCCTTGATCTTGCTGGCCTGGCCTTCGCAACCGAAGGCGATGTAGCGGGCCTTGCACACCTGCTTGGCGGCTTCGCGGGCCGGCTTCAGGTATTCGCGCGGGTCGAACTTGCTCGGGTTTTCCGCGAAGAAGCGGCGGATCGCGCCGGTCATCGCCAGGCGGATGTCGGTGTCGATGTTGATCTTGCGCACGCCGTACTTGATGGCTTCCTGGATCTCTTCCACCGGCACGCCGTACGTTTCCTTCATGTCGCCGCCAAACTGGCGGATTTCGGCCAGCAGTTCCTGCGGCACCGACGACGAACCGTGCATCACCAGGTGCGTGTTCGGAATGCGGGCGTGGATTTCCTTGATGCGGCCGATAGCCAGGATGTCGCCCGTGGGCTTGCGGGTGAACTTGTAGGCGCCGTGCGAGGTGCCGATGGCGATGGCCAGGGCGTCCAGCTGGGTCGCCTTGACGAAGTCGGCGGCCTGCTCCGGATCGGTCAGCAGCATCGAGTGGTCGAGCTTGCCTTCGGCGCCAATGCCGTCTTCCTCGCCGGCTTCACCGGTTTCCAGCGAGCCCAGGCAGCCCAGTTCGCCTTCCACGGTCACGCCAAGCGCGTGGGCCATCTGCACGACCTTGCGGGTCACGTCGACGTTGTATTCGTAGTCCGACGGGGTCTTGCCGTCTTCCTTCAGCGAGCCGTCCATCATCACCGACGAGAAGTTCAGGTCGATGGCGGCCTTGCAGATCGCCGGCGACTGGCCGTGATCCTGGTGCATCACCACGGGGATGTGCGGATAGGCTTCCACGGCGGCTTCGATCAGGTGACGCAGGAAATGCTCGCCAGCGTATTTGCGCGCGCCTGCCGAGGCTTGCATGATCACCGGGGCGTTGACCTCGTCGGCGGCCTGCATGATGGCCTGGACCTGTTCGAGGTTGTTCACGTTGAAGGCCGGCAGACCGTAGTTGTTCTCGGCGGCATGGTCCAGCAGCTGGCGCATGGATACGAGTGGCATGTCAAACTCCTGAATAAAAAATCGGTATCTAGTATTTTTTCGATGCTGCGCCGGGCAGGTTCGCGCATCCGCGGTGCGCCGTCCGTGCAGCGCACCACATCGGACGTAATCTTTACTTGAACTTGCTGCCGACCCTTACGATCTTCAGCGTGTTCGTGCCGCCGGCCTGGCCCATCGGCTCGCCGATCGTCAGCACAATGAAATCGCCATGCTGCACGGCACCCTGCGCCAGCAGCAGCTCCTCGGCCTGTTCCAGCGCCTCGTCCCGGTCGGTGCTCGACTGCAGCGGCAGCGGCACCACGTTGCGGTACAGCTGCATCTTGCGCTGCGACGCCAGATTGGGCGTCATGGCATAGATCGGCACATGGATGCGGTGACGGCTCATCCACAAAGCAGTGGCACCCGAATCGGTCAGCGCGGCAATTGCCTTTACGCCTAGATGATAGGCCGTGAACAGCGCACCCATGGCAATCGACTGGTCGATGCGCGAGAACGTCTGGTTCAGGAAATCGGTATCGAGCTGCACGACCTCGGACTTCTCGGCCTCCAGGCAGATCGCTGCCATGGCTTCGACCGTTTCCACCGGATAGCGCCCGGCGGCGGTCTCGGCCGACGTCATCACGGCGTCGGTGCCGTCCAGCACGGCGTTGGCCACGTCCGACACCTCGGCGCGCGTCGGCACCGGGTTGACGATCATGCTTTCCATCATCTGGGTGGCCGTGATCGTCAGCTTGTTGGCCTCGCGGGCCAGGCGGATCATGCGCTTCTGCAGCGCCGGCACCGCCGCGTTGCCCACTTCCACGGCCAGGTCGCCACGGGCCACCATGATGCCGTCCGACGCATTCAGGATTTCCTCGAGCACGCCGGGGCGGATGGCCTCGGCGCGTTCGATCTTGGCGATCATGCGCGCCTTGTGGTTGTGCGGCTGGCCGGCCACGTTGGCCAGCTGGCGCGCCATTTCCATGTCGGTGGCGTTCTTCGGGAAGCTCACGGCCACGTAGTCGGCGTGCAGGGCCATGGCGGTCTTGATGTCCTCCATGTCCTTGGCGGTCAGCGCCGGCGCCGACAGCCCGCCACCCTGGCGGTTGATGCCCTTGTTGTTCGACAGGTCGCCGCCCACGCGCACCGTGGTGAAGATCTCGGTGCCGATCACGCGATCCACCACCAGCACGATCAGGCCGTCGTTGAGCAGCAGCACGTCGCCCGGGCCCACGTCGCGCGGCAGATCCTTGTAGTCCAGCCCCACGCGCTCCTGGTTGCCGGTCTCGCAGTTCGAATCCAGCACGAACGCGTCGCCGGCCTTCAGCGTGACCTTGCCGTTCTCGAACTTGCCCACGCGGATCTTGGGGCCCTGCAGGTCGGCCATGATGGCCACCTCGCGGCCGCACGCCGTGGCGGCTTCACGCACCAGCGCGGCGCGGTCGATATGGTCCTGCGCCGTGCCGTGCGAAAAATTCAGGCGCACCACATCGACACCGGCCCCGATCATGCGGGTCAGCACTTCCAGCGAGCTGGACGCGGGGCCAATCGTGGCGACGATCTTGGTGGAACGGGTCATGCTGGCGGTTTCCTGGGGGTTAGCTGACGTGAGGGCTTCTGGGCTTCCAAGGCATGGAGCGGGCCGGCCGGCTCACGCCGCCGGCCCGGTCGGGTTTCAGCCGGCCGCGCGTTGTTCCAGCACTTCGAACGCCGGCAGCTTCTTGCCTTCCAGGAACTCCAGGAAGGCGCCGCCGCCGGTGGAGATGTAGCCGATGCGGTCGGCGATGCCGTACTTGGCGATGGCGGCCAGCGTGTCGCCGCCACCGGCGATCGAGAACGCCTTCGACGATGCGATGGCGTCGGCCAGCACCTTGGTGCCGTTGCCGAACTGGTCGAACTCAAACACGCCGACCGGGCCGTTCCAGACGATGGTGCCGGCGGCCTTGAGCTGGTCGGCCAGCATGGCAGCGGTCTGCGGGCCGATGTCCAGGATCATGTCGTCGTCGGCCACGTCCTTGACGTCCTTGACGGTGGCGGCAGCCGTGGCGCTGAATTCCTTGGCGCAGACCACGTCCACCGGAATCGGCACCGATGCGCCGCGCGCGGCCATGATGTCGATGATGGCGCGGGCGTCGCCCACCAGGTCGGGCTCGGCCAGCGACTTGCCGATCTTCAGCCCGGCCGCCAGCATGAACGTGTTGGCGATGCCGCCACCGACCACCAGACCGTCCACCTTGTCGGCCAGCGCCTTCAGGATGGTCAGCTTGGTGGAAACCTTCGAACCGGCCACGATGGCCACCAGCGGACGGGCCGGCTGGCCCAGCGCACGGCCCAGCGCGTCGATCTCGGCGGCCAGCAGCGGGCCGGCGCAGGCGATCGGGGCGAATTTGGCGATACCGTGGGTGGTGGCTTCGGCGCGGTGCGCGGTGCCGAAGGCGTCATTGACGTAGACGTCGCACAGCTTGGCCATCTTCCGGGCCAGTTCGTCGCTGTTCTTCTTCTCGCCCTTGTTGACGCGGCAGTTTTCCAGCAGGACCACCTGGCCGGGCGCCACTTCCACGCTATCGACCCAGTTCTGCACCAGCTTCACCGGCTTGCCGAGCAGTTCCGACAGGCGCGTGGCGATCGGGGCCAGCGAATCCTCGGGCTTGAACTCGCCCTCGGTCGGACGGCCCAGATGTGACGTCATCATCACGGCAGCGCCGGCTTCCAGGCAGGCCTGAATGGCGGGCACCGACGCGCGGATGCGGGTGTCCTCGGTGATATTGCCTGCGTCGTCTTGCGGCACGTTCAGGTCGGCGCGGATAAACACACGCTTGCCGGTGAGTTTGCCTTGGGAAATGAGATCGGTAAGACGCAGGACAGAGGTCATGGCGATAAGAGCGGGACGGGGACGGCATACAACCGTCCACAGAAGTCGGGAAAACCGCCATTTTACCTGAACGCCGTGACGGATTTGCGCCTCCCGCGCCCGTACCGCTGACGCATCACATGGCGGCCTGACCTCGCCCCTACTTAAGGAGGGGATGTTGTCTTAACAACTTCCGGCCCGTATGCGGTAATGTACGCCCTAATGTACTAAACGTATGCATAGTCAGACACTCGAACTATTTTTGACAGTTTTGGTACATCATGACACCAGACGACAGCCGGCAAAGACTGGCTCCGCCATTTCCACGGACGTGCTCAACGGATACGTGGAAAGGAACCGATGTTGGCGAATGCAAGGGGGTAGTCAGATGGAACAAGCCGCCGCCATTCACGGCGCTATTCGCGGGTTGTATGAAGGCGTCCTCGATCCCGCCGCGTGGCAGCAAAGCCTGCGGACGCTGACCGAGATTGCCGACACGGCGCATGCGTCGATGATGGTGTGGGACACGGTGCGCGACCAGGTGACCGTCAACGAAGTGGTCAACCCGGTGGCGGAGCTGTTCACCACCTATGAGAACGATTTCCAGGCCATCGATCCGGCCAAGGCGTTCGCGCCCCGGCTGGTGCCGGGCGCGTGGTACATCGACGCGCGCGACCTGGGCCCGCAGGCCATGGCGCGCCATCCGTTTTATCGCGATTTCTTCAACCGGTTCGACCTTCGTTCGTACGTGGCCTGCCTGGTGGAACGGCAGCCGCACTACGAAGTGTATTTCTCGATGCAGCGCGCGCTGTCGCAGGACGCCTTCTCGGGCGAGGACACGCGCCGGCTCGACTGGGTCATCCCGCACATGCGCAGCGCCATTGCCATGCGCGACCGCACGCTGGCGCTGTCGACCATGGCCTCGATCTCGGCCCGCCTGCTCGAACGGCTGGCCTTCGCCGTGGGCGTCTACACGCCGGACCGGAGCCTGCTGCTGGCCAACACGGCTGGCGAACGCTGGGCGCGCCGCCTCGAACCATCGGGCAAGACCACGACCTGGCACCTGTCGCGGCCGTTTGCCGAGATGGTGCAGGCGGCCTGCGACCCCGGCAATCCGCTAGGCGCGCAAGCCGCGCGCGCCAGCGACGATCACGGCAACCATGCCGAAGTGCTGGTCCTGCCGTTGCCGCCCACGCACGCGTTTGCGTCGCAGTGGCAGCAGCCGGCGGCGCTGGTGGTGGTGCACGAGCCGGGCGCGCCGTCCGTCCTCCTCGACACCGTCCTGCGCAACCTCTACGGCCTGACCCCGGCCGAAACGCGGCTCGCGTCGCGGCTGGCCACTGGCGAAGGCTTGCCCGAGGCAGCGCAGAACATGCGCATTCGCCACGAGACCGCGCGCACCCAGCTCAAGGCCGTCTTCCTGAAGACCGGCTGCACGAGCCAGGCGCAGTTCACCCATCTGCTGACGAAGCTGGCGGCCACGCTGGACGGGGGCTGACGCCCCTTCTGCCTCCGCCGCGCGCAATTCCGCGCCGCAGCGCCGGCCACGCCTCGACCACGTCGCCCCTTTTGGAGGGTCGCGAAGCACGACGACGCCCTCGCTCGCGCGCTCGTCGTCGAAAAGGACAAAGGAAGTAACGTAATGAACACATCTGACATGCATGAGACCATTCGCGGTCTCTATCTCGGCGTCTTCGAGCCCCTTGCGTGGCAGCGCAGTCTTCATGCCCTGTGCGAACAAAGCGGCAGCATTCAGGCGTCGCTGCTGGTGCTGGATACCGTGCAGCAGACCGTGCAGGTTCGGCACCTGGTCAACCGGGCCCCCGACAACCTGGCCATCCTGCCCCCGCCCTACCGGCTGCACGGCGGCATGCCGGTGTCCGGGTCCATGGCGGTGGGCGGGTGGTATATCGACCGGCGCGGCACCGCCGGCGCCACGGCGCAGCACCAGGCCTTTCGCGGCGAATCGTTCGACGACGTGGCGCTGACAGAGGTCATGGCCTGTCTGGTCGACCGCCGTCCTGCGCACGAGATCTACCTGGTGCTCCAGCGTCCGGCCAGCGAGGAGGGCTATGCGGAGGCCGACGCACGCGCGCTGGATTGGGCCGTTCCGCACCTGCGCGAAGCCATGGCCCTGCGCGACCGCACGCATGCCGTCGCGGCGCGCGGCCACGTCTCTGCCGACCTGCTCGACCGGCTGCCGTTCGGGGTGGTCGTCTTTTCGGAATCGGGCAAGGTCCTGCTGGCCAATGCCGCCGGGCAACCCTGGACGCGCCGGCTGCTGGCCGGCGAGGTCGCCGACAGCAACGCTGGCATCCATGGCAATGGCAATGGCTGGCGCCTGTCGCGGCCGTTCGCCGATGTCGTGCGCGCGCTGTGCGACCCCAACACGCTGCAGCCGGCGCAGGCTATCCACGCCACCGGCGCCGATGGCCGCGGGGCACAGATCGTCTCCGTGGCGCTGACGCCGGCGCTCTACCTGTCGTCGGAATGGGAAGGACAGCCAATCCTGGTGGCCATCCACGAGATGCACGACCCGCCGCGTGCGGTGCCGGCGGTGTTGCGCGATCTCTATGGCCTGACGCCGGCCGAAAACCGGCTCGCCATGCTGTTGATCACGGGCATCGGCCTGCCCGATGCGTGCATCCAGCTCGGGATCAAGCGCGAAACCGGGCGTTCGCAGCTCAAGGCCATCTTTACCAAGACCGGTACCAGCACCCAGGCCCAGCTGGCCCATCTGCTGACCCGCCTGAGCAGCATCCTGGCCGAGCCGGCCGAGCGGGAAGCGCAGGCCGTCTAGCCCAGCAGTCGCAGCGCGGTGTACACCGCCATGCCGACCACGATCATCCCGACCATGCGTTTGGTCAGCACATAGCAGACCGTGGCGGCAATGCCCGCCATCAGCTTGTCGTTGCCGGGGCCGATCGTGAAATGGCCTTCGAACGTCAGCAGATCGGGCAGGATGATGGCCGCCAGCGCGGCGGCCGGCGCGTAGCGCAGCGCGCGCTGGATGCGGTCCGGCACCGTGACGCGCTCGCCCGCCATGAGGAACAGCGCCCGCGAGAACACGGTTACCACGGTCATGCCGAGGATGGCGATCCAGGTATCGAGATGGCTCATGCCTGGTCTCCGGTCGGCTGGCGGCCCTTGCGGGCGCGGATACCGCGCAGCGTGGCGCGCGCCGCCATCTCGTCGCTGGCCATGCCGGCGGCAATCGCGGCCACCACGGCAATCACCAGCGCCAGCCGGTACGGCAGGTCGAAGCACAGCAGCGCCACCACCGCCGCCACCACCACGGCCATCAGCGTCGAGCGCGAGTTGATCGTCGCGATCATCACCGGAATCAGCGCCAGCGTGCCGGCCAGCGCCAGGCCCCAGCTGTCCGGGAACAGGCTGGCCAGCACGATGCCGATGATCGACGACACCTGCCACGTGGCGCCGTTGATCAGCGCCATGCCCCAGAAATACCCCTCCTTGCCCGGCGCGTAGCCCGGCTCGGCGTACCGCTGCATGAAGTAGACAAAGTGCAGGTCGCCGTTGAAGAAGCCCAGCAGCGTACGGCGCCAGCCCGGCAGATAGTTGAAATGCGGCTGCAGCGCGGCGCTGAAGATCACGAAGCGCAGGTTGACGACGGCGGCCGTGAGCCAGACCGTCCAGATCGGCATGCCCGCCGCGAACAGCGGCAGCACGGCCAGTTGCGCGGACCCGGCATAGACCAGCAGCGACATGCCGATGGCCTCGGGCACCGTCAGCGCCGATTTGCTCATGGCCACCCCGGTGACCAGGCCCCAGGAAAATACCGCGGGCAGCGAGGGCGCGAAGAATCGCGCGCCGTCGAGAAAGGCGTTGCGCTCCACCTCGGCAAAGCGATGCCAGAGGCGCAACCACACCGGGGACGACTGTCGGGGTGTCATGGCGAGATGAGAAGAGACGGTACGGCAGGCCGTCTTGTGTGCGGCATTGCCGTCAGGAAGGACCAACGGCCACGCTCGAAACGCGTGGCCGATGGCGGAGCAGCCATTATAGGGCCGCTGGCGCCGCTGGTAAGCAGCGGCTTAATTGCGCGCGGGGCGACTGTTGTTTCAAGGTCAAAGCGCCGCCGTCACATGGTCGATCGGCCGCCCCCACCCGGCTCCGGCCGCACCCGTCGCCCCTTTGACCGCACCTTGCGGACGAATCCGGTCCGGTTCAGGCGGGCTTGCTGGCTGGCGCGGCAGGGGCCAGCGGCACGGCGGTGGCGCCCACGGGCCCGGTGGCATCGTCGTGGTCGCCGCCTCCGGCCTGTCCCAGGTCGATGCCCGAGGTCTCGGGCAGCAACGCCGCCGAAACCATCACCAGCGCGTAGCCGACGCCGGCCACCATGGCGATGGCCAGTGCCAGCGACGTGCGCCCGCTGTTGAGCCAGCCCACGACCAGCGGGAAGAACGATCCGATCACGCGGCCCATGTTGTACGCCACGCCGTAGCCGGTGGCCCGCACGCTGCTCGGGTACGACTCCGAAATCGTGGCGCCGATGCCCGAGAACACGCCCTGCATCAGCACCCCGAGCGGAAAGCCAAGGAACAGCATCGACGTGTTCGATACCGGGATCACCATGTAGATCATGGCCATCACGAACGCGCCGGCCGCAAAGGCGATGTAGGTCAGGCGCCGGCCCCAACGATCGGTGGCATAGGCGCCGGCCACGTAGCCGACCAGCGATCCCAGGATCGTCACGGCCAGATAGGAACTGGTGCCGAATACCGACAGCCCGCGCTCGGTCTTCAGGAACGTCGGCAGCCACGTGGCAATGGCGTAGTAGGCACCGAGCATGCCACCCGACAGCAGGCTGCACAGCAGCGTCTTCTTCAGCAGCGGCTTGCGGAACACGCGCGCCAGGTCCGCGGTGGCCGACACCTTGCCGCGCTCCGCCCGGCTCTTCAGGAAGACTTCGGGCTCCTCCAGGTTGCGGCGCAGGTAGACCACCACCAGCGCGGGTAGGATGCCCAGGAAGAAGCAGACCCGCCACGCCGTTTCCGGCTCGAACAGGTTGAAGGTGATGGCATAGGCGATAGCCGCGCCGCCCCAGCCGAACGAATAGCTGCTGGCCGTGAAGCCCGAGTATTTGCCGCGATGCGCCGGATTGCGGATCAGTTCGGTCACCAGCACCATGCACAGCGACGATTCGCCGCCGAAGCCCAAGCCCTGCAGCATGCGGAATACCATCAGCTGTTCTGGCGAATTGGCGATGCCGCACAGGAAGCAGGACACCGCGAACACCAGGATGGTCCAGCGCAGCACGCGCACCCGGCCAAAGCGGTCGGCCAGCAGCCCCGCGCCGACGGCGCCCACCAGCGACGACACCAGCGTCCATGTGACGATGGCCCCGGCCATCGACTTGCTCATGCCCCACTGCGCCAGCAGCGTCGAAATCAGGAACGAATAGATCATGAAGTCGAACACGTCGACAGCATGCCCCAGGAACGCCCCGTAGAACCCCTTGCGCTCGGCGCGCGACAACTCCTTGAACCAGTCCAGCATGATCGCCCTCCCCTTTTAGCGATTTTGCGATGCAGCGATGTCGTAACTTGAGATGTGGTGATTTAACGATTCGGCGATGCAGCAATGTGCGGTGGCCGGAAGCCATGGCCGGCGTCTTCGAGCAACTGCGCGAAACGCAGCGATGTGAGGTCGCCGTAGCGGCGCGCCACGATCTGCACGCCTACCGGCAAGCCGTCGCGCGCCGGGCCGATCGGCGCCACCGTCGACGGCAGACCGCACAGCCCCGAATGGCCGGCCCAGAACAGCTGCGACGTCAGCGGCCACGGCTGGCCATTGACCGTGATCGTGCGTTGCCACGGCTCCCCTTCTTCGTCGAGCGGAAAGGCCGTGGTGGACGCGGCTGGGCATAGCAAGACGTCGAAGTCGCCGAAGAAACGATTCCAGGCACGGGCGAAGGCCTCCCGGGCATGCTGCATCAGCAGCCAGTGCCGATGGCTCAGCGCGGCCCCGGTGAACTGCAGCAAGGCGTAGTCGGCGTCGTCGCCGTCAGGGTCGCCGGCGCGTGCCAGCGCATCGGCAAATGCGGCGTCATCCATATGCAGCGACGTCGTCGCGCGCAACAGCAGCACGTAGATGCGCCACAGCTGCGCGGCATCGAAGTCGGGACGGACGTTCCAGGCCACCTGGGCGCCGGCCGCCTCCAGTTGGCGTCCGAGTTGCCCGATGGCGCCGCTGACCGTGTCGTCGACTTCGGCCAGCGGGTGGGTCGGCAGCACAGCCACGCGGAAATCGGACAGTCGGGTGTGGTCGCACGATGGCAGGTCGAGCTGCCATGCCGGTGCGTCGGCGGCATCTGGCCCGACGATGGCGCGCAGCACCAGTTCCAGGTCGCGCGCGCTGCGGGCCACGGGGCCGGCCACGTTGATGTCCTGCTCCGCAAACCCGGCGCGGGCGTTGCCATGGCCGCGCAACGGCACGATGCCGTGGCTGCTCTTGTGCGAGAACACGCCGCAGTAATGCGCCGGGTTGCGCAGCGACGAGCCGATGTCCGAGCCGATATCGAAATAGCTCATGCCGGCGCAGACGGCCGCTGCACTGCCGCCCGACGACCCGCCCGGCGTGCGCGACAGGTCGTGCGGATTGCGCGTGGTGCCGTAGACCGCGTTGTAGCTCTGCCAATCGCGCAGGCCCAGCGGCACGTTGGTCTTGCCCAGCAGCACGGCGCCGTGCGCGCGCAGGCGTTCGACCACCACGGCGTCGGCACCCGCGCGATGGGCGGCGCGCGCCGGCACGCCGCACGTGGTTGGCCATCCGGCGACATCGAACGATTCCTTGATCGAGAACGGCACGCCGTCGAGCGGCCCGCGCGAACGGCCCGCCTGCCGGCGGGCATCGCTTTGCGCGGCCGCCTCGCGGGCCGCCTCGAAATCGGCCAGCACGATCGCATTGACCTGGCCGTGATGGGCGTCCCAGGCCGCCTGGCACGCATCGACCAGCGCCACCGCCGTGGTCTCGCCACGCGCCAAATGCGCGGCGGCAACGTGGGCGGGCATCCAGCGGACATCTGGCCGGGACGGATCGACCGGCATGGGGTCAGGCAGCGTCACAGTGGCTCCGTTTTGTCATGGGTGCGGCGCATGAGGTGTAGCCGCACCTGTGGGGGCATGTTGGAAGCGAGGCGTCTTGGATCGACAGCTCGGTATACTATATTCCGTAATCGAGGAATCTCAAGGCAGTATTTATGCCAAGTCTGGATGCACCGCAGCAAGGGCGGGGCGAGCGCGGGAAGGGTTCCCTCCAGCGGTTGCAGCACGGAGCCTGGAGGGAGATGGCGGGCTGATCGCACGCCCGCCACGCCCAAAAAGCATGGCTGACTGGAAAGACCTGCGATTGTGCGCCCGCACCAAAATTGTGAGGAATTTGTATACCGTTTGGTGCAGGCATGTCGGTGATGGAACCGGCCGCCCCCCCTCCCCAGCCGCTCCCGGCCGCTCCCCCACGATGCGGGCAAGCGGGAGGCAACCGCCGGATCGGCAAGCTCAGCGCCGCAGCAAACCCACCAGTTCGTCGATATCGGGTAGCGGCACGTCGCGGCCGGTGGCTTCATCGGCGGACGCGTCGAGCACCCCTTCGGCCAGAGCCCGCTTGCCCTGGTGCAGATCGACGATGCGTTGCTCGATCGTGCCGGCGGTGATGAGCCGGTAGACCGTGACCGGCCGCTGCTGGCCGATGCGGTGCGCGCGGCCCATCGCCTGGTCTTCCGCGGCCGGGTTCCACCACGGGTCCGCGATCACGACGTAGTCGGCCGCGGTCAGGTTCAGGCCAAAGCCCCCCGCCTTCAGGCTGATCAGGAACACGTCGCCCTCGCCGGCCTGGAAGGCCGCCACGCGCCGGGTGCGTTCGGCGGCGGGCGTGGCGCCGTCGAGGTACTGGCAGACCAGTCCGGCCTCGTCCAGTGGCTGGCGCAGCAACTGCAGGAAATCGACGAACTGGCTGAATACCAGCGTCTTGTGGCCATTGGCCGCCAGCGTGGCCGCCAGTTCGGCGAAGGCACGCACCTTGGCGCCGGGGCGGCCGGTCTCGGGCGTGACCAGGCGCGGATCGCAGGCTGCGCGGCGCATGCGCATCAGTTGCGCCAGCACGTGGATGCGCGCCTGCGGCTCGGGTAGCGTGGCGCGCGCCTTGCGGTCCCTCTTCGGCCGCAACAGCGCGCGTTCGGCCTCTGACAGCGCCTGCCGGCGCAGCGCCTCGTAGTGCGCGGCCTCGGCCGGTTCAGGGGCCACACGGATCACGAGTTCCGTGCGAGATGGCAGTTCGTCCAGAACCTGCGCCTTGGTCCGGCGCAAGACGAATGGCGCGATCATTCGACGCAAGCGGGTGCGCGGGTCGCGGGCGCCGTTGCGTTCGATCGGATTCGCAAAATGCTCGTTGAAACGCGCCAGCGATCCCAGCAGACCGGGGTTGCAGAAGCGCATCACGGCCCAGAGTTCCGCCAGGCGGTTTTCCACTGGCGTGCCGGACAGGGCGATACGGCAGTCGGCCTGCAACGCAAACATCGCCTGCGCGCGTCGCGACGACGGGTTCTTGAACGACTGTGCCTCGTCAGCCACCACCGTATGCCAGGACCGATCGCAGAACGCGCGGCGCGCCTGCTGCAGCAGGTTGTACGAGACGATCACGAGATCGTGCGCGCCTGCCTCTTCGACGATGGCCGACCGGTCGCCTTCGGCGTAGACCCGCACCTGCAGCGCGGGCGCAAAGCGTCGCGCCTCGGCCGCCCAGTTGCCGCACACCGACGTGGGGGCCACCACCAGCGCCGGGCCGCCCGCCGCGCGCGCCAGCAGCACGGCCAGCGACTGCAGCGTCTTGCCCAGGCCCATGTCGTCCGCCAGACAGGCGCCGAACCCGGCGTCGGCCAGCGACATCATCCAGCGATAGCCTTCCGCCTGGTACGCGCGCAGGTCGGCAGCCAGCGTGGCGGGTAGCGGGGCATCGGCCTCGCGCGCGATGTGCAGCCGCTTCACGCGCGTGCGGAAGTGCGCGTCGGGATCGATGCCGACGCCGGCCAGCACGTCGTCGAGCCACGGCGTGGCCACCAGCGGCACGCGGATGCCATCGCGCACGCCGTCGCCCACGGCGGCCAGATCGCGCAGGCGCTCGCGCAGCTGGCGGGTCAGCGCCACGTACACGCCGTGGTCCATCGCGATAAAGCGGCCCGCATGGCCATGGGCCCAGGCCACGAGCTTTTCCAGCGACAGCACCAGGCCTTCGGCCACGTGCAGTTCGCCCACCAGCTTGAACCATTCGCTGCCGGTTTCCACGCTGACCGCCAGTTGCGGCAGGTCGGCGGACAGCACGCGCAGTGCGCGGCCGCGCGGCCATTCGAGGTCGATCACGCCGGCCAGGCCCGGCAGGGTCTCGATCACGGTCAGCGCGTCTTCGGGGTCGTCCAGCGTCCAGCTATGTTCACCGCCGGCGGGCGCCTGCTGCACCAGGAACGGCAGCGCATCGAACACCTCGGCCACATGGGCCTGCTCGGCGGCCAGGTCGCGATGGGTGACCAGCGTGTCGCCGCCAATCGTCGCCATCAACTGGGCGCGGCCATGGGCAGGGGCCAGCCGCGGGCCAAGTGGCCCGAGCGGCGTCACCACCAGGCGCAGGCTGATGCCACGCCCGACCGGCGCCACTTCGGCCCGCAGCCGCGATTCGGGGTCGCGTTCGCGCGCTTCGCCCGAACTGTCCGCGTGGATCTGGAAGTGGCCCGCCAGCGTGCGCAAGGTGCTGTCCAGCCGCGCCTGCGCGGTGGCCGGCACGGTCAGGCCGCCGGCGATCAGCTTGGCCGCCTCCTGCTGGGCCGGCGTGAAGCGGATCACCCGCAGGCGGCGCGCGCCGTCCTGCAGCACCGTCACCTGGCGCAGGGCTTCGGCTTCCTGTTTCGCGGCGGCCGGCAGGAAGTCCTCCATCGACTTCGGCGCGCGCATGGGCGGCACGATGCGCAGCTGGAAGCGGTCGCCTTCGCGCACGGCCTCCAGCGCGGGTGTCGCCTCAAGCACCTCCATCGGCACGGTAGGCGCGTGCGCCAGTACCACGGCAGGGTGGCCGACCAGCGCCATGATGGCGGCCGCGCGGTCCAGCACCAGACGGCGATTGCGCGAACCGTCGCGCCGGATGGCGCGCGCCACGCGGGCATCCCAGGGCGGCAGGGTGTCGTCGTCGGCCACGCGCGCCAGCGTCACGGGGCGCGGGCGCGTCCAGCCGCGCGCGCCCCAGCTTTGCTCCATCGGCTCGATGGTGCCGATCTCGCCGTCCGCGTCGAGCGTCAGCGCCCACACCAGGCGGCGGCCCGTGCCGGTGGCGTCCGGGGCGGGTTCGCCGCCAGCCAGTGCCGCGAGCGCGCCCAGCGCGTCCTGCCAGCGGTCGCCGCTGGTCGGATCGTCAGGTTCGTGGGAGGTGGGATCGGGCTGGGGCACTGGGAACAGGCGGCGCGCTGGTCGGGACGAAGGTGCGATTGTAGAACGCTGTGTGTGCCGCGCCGCGTTGGCACGCAAGGCCCCCCGGCTTACAATGGCGCCTTTACGGCTTTTGTCTGTGCCACGCGTGCTTCGCGGCCGTGGGCGGTACCGACGAGAAGTACGGGAAGTGGCTGACGCCGGTCTGATCCGGTGCCATCGGCACCTATCCGCATCCATCCCTGCAAAACAACCGCAAGACCATGACGCAAACCGCAACCGTCGTCGAAATCGGCGCAGAAGACATTCCGCTGCATTGCCCCACCGGCAACACCCCGGCCTGGAACTACCACCCCCGCGTGTTCCTGGACGTGGTGGATACCGGCGAAGTGAAGTGCCCGTACTGCGGCACCGTGTACAAGCTCAAGCCGGGCACCGTGCTGAAGGGTCACCACTGACCCGCCCGGCCAACGCCTCTTCCTGCCGTTTCGACCTGACGCCCCGGGCCGCCCCGCGCCCCGGGGCGTTGACATGCCCGGGCAAGCAAATCAGGGCCACGCAACAAAGGGCCAGGCAATACCCACAGACATGAAAAAAGCCCTAGTCATCGCCCCTAACTGGATTGGCGACGCGCTGATGGCGCAGCCGCTGTTCGCGCTGCTCAAGGCGCGCCATCCACGCCTGGTCATCGACGCCCTGGCACCCAAATGGGTGGCCCCGGTGCTGGCGCGCATGCCCGAGATCAGCAAGGTGTTCCCGAGCGATCTGGCGCACGGCAAGCTGCAGCTCAGCGCGCGGCTGATGTTCGCCCAGCAGCTCAAGCACGAAGGCTACGACGTGGCCTATGTGCTGCCGAACTCGCTGAAATCGTCGCTGATTCCGTTCCTGGCCGGCATCCCGCTGCGCGTCGGCTATCGTGGCGAAGCGCGCTTCGGCATGCTCAACGTGCGCCATGCCAATCCGCCGCGCGACAAGCGTCCGCCGATGGTCGAGCATTACGCCCGGCTGGCGCTCAAGCCCGGCGCCCGGCTGCCCGAATCGATTCCCGATCCGCGTCTCAAGGTGGATCCGGCGCGCGTGGCCGCCACCGCCGGGCGCTTCGGCATCGCCCCTGGCACGCGCGTGATCGCGTTCTGTCCCGGAGCGGAATACGGCCCGGCCAAACGCTGGCCCGCCGCGCACTTCGCGGCGCTGGCGCAGATGCTGCGCCGGTCCTATCCGTATGCACAGATCGTCACGCTGGGGTCGAGCAAGGATGCCGAGATCGCCGAAGAGATCGTGCAGGGCGCGCCCTTCGTGCGCAACCTGTGCGGCCAGACATCGCTGGACGATGCCGTGGACCTGCTGGCGCTGTCCGAGGCCGCGGTCTGCAACGACTCCGGCCTGATGCATGTGACCGCCGCGCTGAACCGGCCCCAGGTGGCCGTCTATGGTTCGAGCGACCCCCGCCATACGCCCCCACTGTCACAGGCTGCGAGTATCATGTGGCTGCAACTCGAGTGCAGCCCCTGCTTCAAGCGCGAGTGCCCGCTGGGCCACCTGCGCTGCCTGAAGGAAATCGAACCCGAAATGGTGTTCGTCGAGTTGCGCAAGCTCCTGCACCGTCCCTGACCCAATCAACATGCCCCGTTTCGCCCGTCTGTTCGATTCCGCCGAAGACATCGTCGAGGCCTTCCGTGAAGCCATGAAGCTGCGCGACGCCGATGGCGCGCTGCGCCTCTGGCTGGACGAGGATTCGGTCACCTGTGTGATGCCCGACGGCCAGCGCCTGATCGGTCATGAGAACCTGCGCCTGGCCTTTGCGCAATTGCTGGAAGAGCAGCCCGTGCTGATCGACGCCATCGAGACCAGCAGCCACGCGTCGCTGGGCGTGTCGATCTTCGACGTCACCGAGGCGCTGCGCTTTGGCGAAGGCCGTGTGGAAGCCGACCTGTTCGTCCACACCACCTATGTGCTGATGCAGAACCACGAAGGCTGGCGCCTGGCCCATATCCACTGCAGCCCGGCCAACGCCGTGCAGGTGGCCGCCGTGGCCGCCGCACCGGGGCAGGCCCTGCATTGACGGCTGCGCGGGCCATGCTGTTCGGCGACACGTTCCAGACACCCTGGTGGCTGCGCGGCGGCCACGCCCAGACCATCCTGCCGGCCCGCTTCACGCGGCACCGCCGCATCGCGTTCCGCCGCGAACGCTGGACCACGCCGGACGGCGACTTCATCGACCTCGACTGGACCACGCACCCGACCGCGCCCGAAGCGCCGCTGGTGGTGATGTTCCACGGCCTTGAGGGCGACTCCAGCAGCCACTACGCGCAGACGCTGATGACGGCGCTGCACGACCGTGGCTGGCAAGGCGTGATTCCGCATTTCCGTGGCTGCTCGGGTGAACTGAACCAGGCGCCGCGCTTCTATCATTCGGGCGATTCGGCCGAGATCCGCTGGGTACTGCACCGGCTGCGCGACCAGCAGCGGGCCACCGGGCCGGGCCGGCCGATGCTGGCCGTGGGCATCTCGCTGGGCGGCAACGCGCTGCTGCGATTCCTGGGCGAGGATGGCAGCGAGGCCAGCTTCCTGCGCGGTGCGGCAGCCATCTCGGCGCCGCTGGATCTGGCGGCCGGTGGCGCCGCGCTGTCGAGCGGCTTCAACATGCTCTACACGCGCATGTTCCTGCAGACGCTCAAGCGCAAGTCGCTGGCCAAGCTGGACCAGTTTCCGGGCCTGTTCGACCGCGAAACCATGCTGCGCAGCCGCGACCTGTACGCGTTCGACAATGTGGTGACCGCGCCGCTGCACGGCTTTCGCGATACCGACGACTACTGGGCCCGCGCGGCCAGCAAACCCATCCTGGGCGAGATCCGCATTCCGACGCTGGTGCTCAATGCCCGGAACGACCCGTTCCTGCCCGCCCGGCACCTGCCCGGCCCCGCCGATGTCAGCGCGGACGTGCTGCTGGAGCAGCCCGAGTACGGCGGCCACGTCGGCTTCATGACGCCGCGCGGCGGCCTGCTGGGCCAACTGCCGCTGCTGCCGCGCGCCGGCCATATCGAATGGCTGCCCGAGCGGATCCTGGGCTTCTTCGACAGCATCGGCATATAAAGGAGACACCATGGATGAAGTGGTCAAGCAAGCCATGGCACGCTGGCCGAACGTGCCGAACTGCTTCGGCTGGCTGGCGCTGGACCGGCGCGGTCAATGGCGCATGCGCAACGAATTCGCGCAGCAGCACGGGCTTTCCGGCGACCCGATCCGCCATGAGGCGCTGATCGGCTTTATCGAACGCAACTACACGCACGACGGGCGCGGCGGCTGGTATTTCCAGAACGGCCCGCAGCGCGTGTTCGTGTCGCTGGCGTATGCGCCGTGGATCGCGCGCCTGCACAACGGCGCGCTGACCACGACCACCGGCCGGGCATTCACGCCGGCCGCGTGCTTTGCCGACGAGCACGGCAATGTCGTGCTGTCCGGGATCGTGGAAGGGGTGGAGGGCGAGCAGGCAGCGCTGCTGCACGATCACGACCTGGACGCCTTCAGCACGGCCAGCGACTGGCATGGCGAGGCATGCGCGGCGGTACTGGGCGTCTTTCACTACGCCGGGCGCGATCTGGACATCGAGCCGATCGCGGAAGCGGAAGTGCCGAAGCGGTTCGGCTTCGTGCGGACGCCGGCGGCGGAGTAAGGCGGACTAGCGCGGACCAAGGCGGACCAAGGCGGACGAGGGCGGACGAGGGCGAAACACGGTGGAGGAAGGCGAAACACGGCGGAGTCGCCCCCCCGCCGCCGGGACGCTGGTGGCGGAGTCACCCCCGCCCCCGGGGCGCTAGTTGGGCATGCCTTTGTTGTCCTGCCGGTCTTCCTTGAACTGCAGCTGGAGCTGGTGCAGGCGGGCATCGACCTCAGACAGCGTATAGAAATCGCCGTCTCCGGCCTTGCGCGCTATCTGCAGTTGTTCGATGGCTGCCTGGTACGAGCCGTCCATCGCATATTTCTCGGCCAGTGCCTGATGCTGCTGCAGCCGCTTGCCCTGCGCGGCATAGGCACGCGCCAGCAATTCCCACCATTCCGACCGGCCTGTTTCCTCGCGCGTGCGCGAGCGCAGGAAGGTCACGGCGTCATCCAGCCGGTTGGTGGCCAGCAGCGTGTCGGCATAGGTCAGCGCGGCCGCGTGCGAGAGCGGGAAGGCCTTCAGCGTAGCGGACGCCTGCGTGAGCGCGTCCTGATGGCGGCCCTCGCTGCGCGCCAGTTCCACCGCCATCACATCCAGCATCGGCGTACCCGACGTGGCGCCCGGAATCGTACCGTAAAGGCGACGTGCCTCGGCCAGGGCCTTGTCGGCATCCACGAAGCGGCCGAGCTGCTGGTTGGCGAACGCGATGCCGTAGTACACCGCCGGCAGCCGGACAGGCGGGGCCTTGGACACCTGCGCCTGGAACGAGGCCAGCAGGTTGCGCAGGTCGTTCGGCGTGGGCGACTGCAACACCGCCGCACGCACGCGGGCGAATTCATAGTCGGGCGTATTGCCAACCTTGTGCGCGGCCACGTGCCGCACGCGATCCTGCATGTCGGCGATACGCTCGGAAGTCAGCGGGTGGGTGCGCACGTAGGCGGGCACGGAATTGTCCGAGATCCCCATCACGCGCTGCAGGCGCTGGAAGAAATCGGGCATGCCCTGCGGGTCGAAACCCGCGGCGGTCATGATCTGGAAGCCGACGCGATCGGCCTCGCGCTCGGCGCCCCGCGAAAACGACAGCTGGTTGGCGATGGCCGCGCCCTGCCCGCCCATGGCCAGCGCCGCCGCCGCGTCGCCGCTCTTGGTTGCGGCCAGGCCGGCCAGCACCATCGACGCCAGCGCAATCCACATCGACTGGTCCTGGCTGGTGATGCCGCGGGCGATATGCCGCTGCATGACGTGGCCGATTTCATGGCCAAGCACCGACGCCAGTTCGGATTCCGTATCGGACTGCACCAGCAGCCCCGTGTGCACGCCGATATAGCCGCCCGGCATGGCGAACGCGTTGATCGACCGGTCACGCACGCCGAACAGTTCGAACCCGGTGGCAAAGGTGCCCGCGCCGTTGGATCCGGCGATGTTCATGCGCCGCGCGGCCTGCACCAGACGATAGCCGAGCGCGTTCAGGTAATCGTTCAGCAGGGCATCCGACACATAGTCCGGATCACGCCGGATGCTGCGCATGATGCGGTCGCCCAGCCGCTTTTCCATGTCCGGCGACAGCGACGCCGTGGACGGATCGCCCAGGTCCGGCAACTGGATGCCGGCGCTTTCCACCACCGTGTTGCCGCTGCGCAGGCCGAATTCCGACTTCTGGCCGGCGCGAACGCTGCGGTTGAGGTTGTCATAGACCTGTTCGCTGACCGCGCCGTTCAGGGTAGGCACTGGCGCCGGCACCGATGGGGACAGCGTGGCCGTGGTCGGGGATGCGGATACCCCCGGTGTTGCCGTGGCCAGCTTCGCGTTGGCGGCCGCCGCGGCACTGGTTCGCCCCGGCTGCGTCGTCGTGGAAGGGGGCGTCGGGGACGTGCCCTGCGGCCATGCCGGGGCGGCCATGGTCAGCACGAGCGCAGCCGCGACGGCGCGCGTCAGATGTGACGCACGGACGGCAGGCACGGTGGGCGCCGGGGCGCGGACACTCGACCGGGCGGGCAGGCGGCGAGTCCATGATGTCTTGGGCATGTTGCTATGATAGCGGCCTCTGGAGGCCGTTCCCATCGGGCTCGCCCCAGCGCGGGCCCCCGTTGTTTTGCACCACGTTCCGGCCCCATGCGACCACGCTGCCCGCCCACCTTTGCCCTTATCTCCCTTTGCCGCCCATGAGTCAGCTCACCCACTTCGACACCGCCGGCCAGGCCCACATGGTCGACGTTGGCAACAAGACCAGCACCCATCGCGTGGCCGTGGCCACCGGCACGATCACGATGCTGCCCGAAACGTTCGCGCTGGTCCGCGACGGCACCGCCAAAAAGGGCGACGTGCTAGGCATTGCCCGCGTGGCGGCCATCATGGCCACCAAGCGTACGGCCGACCTGATCCCGCTGTGCCACCCCATCGGCCTGACCCGTGTGGCCGTCGACTTCGCGCTCGACGAACCCAGCTCCACCATCGCGTGCGTGGTGCGCACCGAAACCCACGGCCAGACCGGCGTGGAGATGGAAGCCCTGACTGGCGTGCAGGTGGCGCTACTCACCATCTATGACATGTGCAAGGCCGTGGACCGGGGCATGGTGATGGGCAACGTGAAGCTGCTGGAAAAACACGGGGGGAAGTCGGGGGATTGGGTGGCGAACCCTTAATTCACAAGGGTTTCCAGACAATCACTGTTGGGCGCACGGCGCAGCGTCTGCCACCTTGCTCGCACAGCACGATGATGACGAAAGCGCACAAAAATTCGATCTTGCTCCAATCCTGCTCCACTGAGGACAGGAAATGGCTTCCATATCCCGCAGAAACGACGGATGGCAGGTTCGCGTTCGTCGCAAAGGATTTCCGCTTGAAGTAAAGACATTCGCCACCCGGCAGGATGCCGAACGTTGGGGACGGTCCATTGAATCGGAGATGGACCGAGGCAGCTACGTCAACCGTAGCGAAGCAGAATCGACCACCCTTGGGGATATTCTCGAACGGTACATTGCCGATGTCTGCCCGTCGATGCGCGGTGGCACTGAAGACGCCATCAGGCTGCGTGCATTGTGCCGAACGAGACTTGCCAAACTGAGCATGGCCGCCTTGACCCCGCTGGCAGTCGCAGCTTATCGCGATGAACGACTGAAGCAGGTACAGCCGGGGACCGTGATTCGCGATTTGGCTTACCTGTCCGCCATCATCAGCCACGCACGGCGCGAATGGGGTATCAACATCACAAACCCCGTTGCATCTGTTCGCAAACCGCCGATGCCGCAAGGTCGAGATAGGCTGCTTTCAGGGGATGAAGAAGCCCGACTTCTTGCTGCGTTGGCACCTACTGGTCGTCGAAATCCGTGGCTGCGACCGATGGCAATCCTGAGTTTGGAAACGGGGATGCGGCGAGGCGAACTTCTGCAACTTCGTTGGCAGAACATCGACCTCGAAAGCCAAACCGCATTCCTACCGATGACCAAGAACGGAAATTCTCGGACTGTGCCCCTCTCTCGGAAGGCAGTGGAACTGTTGAGAGAACTGCCGCGTTGCATCGACGGAAGCCTTTTCCCGATCAAAGCACCAGCGCACCATAAGGCGTTCAAGCGGGCGTGCAAACGGGCCGGACTGGTTGACCTTCACTGGCACGACCTTCGTCATACTGCAATCACCCGGCTTGCAGCCAAACTGCCAAACTTGATCGAACTGGCGGCAGTGTCGGGGCATCGCAGCCTTTCCATGCTGAAACGGTACTACCATCCGTCTGCCGCCGACTTGGCGAAGAAGATCGGCTGACCCGACCGTTGTTCATGGCAGAAGGACATTGGACTACGCTGATGTCCTTCCTGACTAGCCGGTCAGCCCTCGAATTACGACTTTTACGATCACGTCCACGCAATGAGTGCAAACACTACACTGCCCCACGTCACAAAGAACGACCTCTACGCCAAACTGGTGCAACTCGGCATCGAAAAGGGATACGTGGTCATTCCCGAGTTCCGGGTGAAGCTACCAGACGACCAGCGCAAGCGGGACAGGAAGAAGAACATCGACTTGGTGTGGGTGACGCGCAAACGCGAGATCACCTCGCCGCATCAGAACTGCGAAAGCTTGAACTACTGGACACTGCATGCCACCTTCGAAATCGACGCTTGCGACGTAAGAAACATCAAAGGGAAGGAGTTTGATCGACACCTACGCGACCTTCCCTCCATCGTCAACATCTCCCCGAATGAGCCAATCCGCCACTTTGTTGTCCTATACAACGCTGCCTACGACAGAGCATGGAACAACGCACGAAAAACCACTGATGCCGAAATTGAACAGCGGCGGGGGTGGGCGGCGAGAACTAACAGTGGGGTCCATATCATCGATGGCCGCGACCTCAAAGTAATCGATAATCTTCCAGTGGTGACGTGATCGGTTTTTAGCGTGAAGCGACTGGATTTCCAACGAATTTGCGAGCATGAAGCCGAGCTGCAATTTGCACGCTGAGTATCTGCCTAGTATTTGGCCCCACGTGGAAGCCGGACGTGACAACCCTTCGGGTAATTTGTGCAGCCCCAGAACGGTCCATTCTTCCCGTCTCGCTCCACCAGTTTCACGCCACAGGCGGCGCACGTTGGCGTCCGGTAATCGCCCTTGAACGCCTTTGCCAGCAATGTCGCCTGCTTGTACTGATCGAGCGCCCGGATGCGTTCGACAATTCCGGCCCCATCCAGCAATTGGATGCCTGCTTCAGCGGCGTAGTCCTTGACTGGCTGACCAATGAAGCCTGTCAGCGACCAGAAGACACCACGTTTCACCTTCTTCGAATGCATGATTCCACCAAGCGCCCGAACGGGTTCGACCTTCACAGGCGAACGCCACGCCTTGCACTGGACAACGGCGATGGGGTCAGACAGGCCCTCCTTGTACAGCGTGGCGTCGATCCCGCCATCGGCACCGTGAGGCACGGTCGCAACGGTGAAGCCCATCGCTTCGTAGTACCAGACACACAGCATCTCGAACCGCTTCCACTCCAACTGCTTGAGCGCATCAACAGACCATTCGGTCGGCTTCGTGAGATCGTGCGGGGGGGCGATGGGGGGATTGGGGGTATCCGGCTGACTTCCAGAACCGGAAGGCTTCTCGTAAACGGTGTGCTTACTGCCCGTGCGCCAGTTCGACCCTTTGCGATAACCCTGCCTTTGCAGGGGTACGTTACCGACAGCCGGTTGGACCCTTGTCCGAAGGTAGGCAAGTAGCCCCAGAAACCCGAACATGGTTGCCGGAATCCAAGCAAAGGATCGGCTCGCCATGACGATGCCCGCCAGATACGGTCTCGATGCAAAGATCGCGGGAATAATCGCATGCAGGAAGACGTAGCTGCCCGCTGCCAAAGCGACGGAGACCCACCAAGGGGCATCCAGCAGAACGTCACTGAGCGACGGTTCGCGTCTCCTACGACCCATTGACCCTCCTATATTTTTGTCATCTTTTCGATGGCAAATCTATCAGAAGTACCGGTCAATACTGGTTGTGCAGGGCCAACACCCCACGTCCGGGCTATACCTTCAATGCAACCGTTCCCCACTTGATAATTCGCTCCCATCAGACGGGATTGATACGCCACCGAAGTCGATTAGAGCATCCCCATTGAAGGTCTGGACTACGTACTCCAACATCGAGCCAAATCGATTGACCACGTAGATGAAGTTTCCGGCGATCAGGCCCTGCGAATATGGCAGGACATAGGACACGATGAGGTCTTCATCTTGATCCAACGTAAAGACTGGCATGAATACCTCTTCATTCAGCCGCCGTGCCAGTTCTCGTTTGTCCTCAACAGAAACATCGCGCCGCAACGGCAGGTACGTTCCAATGCGGACGAACGTCTTGTCGGTGACAAGCGCGATCCGATAACCAATGCCGTTCTCGGTTCGCAGCCAGATGCCGTCAGGCTGGACCTCGTGCGGTACCAAGCCGCTATCTCGGATGTGGGCCGCAAGGGTATCGATGGTCATATCGGATTCGGCGAAGACTTTCGTCATAAGTTCTCCCAATACGTAAATGGAAAAAGGGGTGCCCGATGGCACCCCTTTGCATTGACCTACATGCTTTCTACATTGCAGAAAGCTTCTGCACCCGTTCCTCTGTCACCCGCAGCAAGCAACCAGCATCGGCACAGGCATTTCTCTCTGCAATCCACGCCTTCTGATTGGCCTTGAGTGCATTGGCATCTGATGCCTTTGCCCGTGCCGCTGAGTATGCCCCTGCCAGTCGCTTGTCAGCGGCGGCTGTCTCTGGCGATGAACAGATCAGCTTCTCGATATTCGACGCCGCCCGACCACAGTCGAAACTTGCCTCGATCTTGGCGCTTTCAACGGGTGCCGTGACCGCAGGGGCCACCGTTACAGAGGGTTCAACTGCTGGCTTCTCTTCCACGGCAGCAGGGGCGGCAACAGGTGCTGCTACAGGTCGTCCTTGATCCAACGCGGCCTGTTGCGCAGCCACTTGCTCAACTGACGGTTCCGGCTGAACATGGCGACTGATAGCAGCGGCCTTTTCGGTCTGGGCGTCTGCGGCTGGCGCAGCTTTTTCGGTTACTGCTTGAGTGCTTCCCTTCTCGAAGGCTTCCTGCGGAACGATCTCAAGCAGCAGCAGGAACATGATCGCAAAGACGACGATGGGTGCAATTGCGGTGGGACCGAACTCCCAGAAAAGTCGGGTCTTCGCCAAATCAAACGCACCATTGGTGAAAACGACATCAGGCATCGCGTACCGTCTGAATGCGTCACCGATGCGGGACGCCAATGGTGCCAGCACAAGGAAGGCCGCAGCAAAGCCGCCAGCGACCAAAGCAGCGTTCATTTCTCCGGCTGTGACTGCTAGATAGGCGAGGAAACCAAAAATCCCGGCCCCAATGACGCCGAGAAGGATGCCGATGCCACGTCCCATGGCACCGGAGACTTCGGCCTCTGCTGCGGCGGCTTCAGCGGCTGCTATGTCAGCACCACAGTGCTTACACCTGATAGCGGTGTCTTGAATGTCTTCGCTGCAAAAAGGACATTTCTTCATCTATTTCTCTCCCCGTCGATGGCTTCCCGATAATAGGGTACATGTACCCTAGATTGGCCCGGCATGATACAGAAAAGATGCGGCCATGCCAAATCTTTCGAGTCAACGCCAGGACCCCACCCTAGTTGCAATCGGTGGTGCAATCCGGCGCATCCGCAAGCTACGTAGTCTGTCGCAGGAAAAGCTGGCGCTGCTGGCTGAAGTCGATCCAAGCTACTTGGGACGGGTCGAACGGGGTGATAACGCGCCGGCGATCCTCACGTTGAAGAAACTGGCCGATTCGCTTCAGGTCAGCATGGCGGAACTGATGGCGGACGCTGGGCTGTGAGACATGATCGTGTTCCCACAGGCAATGATGGAGATACGGGAGATGAAGGAGACAAGATCCACTGATCCAAGAGGTCTTTGTCCGAACCTACTCCGAAGTAACCGGCTTTCTCTCCTTTATCTCCCTCATCTCCAATCAGTCAGGGGAACCAGTAACCCGCCACGTTCGCCCGTTCTTGTTTTCGTTGACACAATTCAGTTGCAAGCCGTCACACGGGCGATCTCTCCGATTAGATAGAATCTTCCCGACGCTAGTTGCTGAAACCTTCGGACTGGTAGAAACAGCAATCACAGCCTCATTCAACTTGCCGTCGTTCGATTCGGAATAGAAGTTGGCCCGCAGACAGACAGATGACACCTCGTTCGCGGTGAATATGCGATTCCCGAAGCAACCACGCAGGGCCAGCAAGAGATTGCGTAGTGATTCCTTTTGAGGGTCATCCGCCTGATTTTTCTTGGTCAAGTCCATTACGTCACCAAATTTGTCCGGTGCGATAGTCCGATTGACGAAGACGATGGTCTGACGGACAAAATCGTCCCACCGTTCGAACGATGCCATGCGTCCGGGGGCGGGACGGTCCACCTTTGCGGACAGGAAGTACCGGATCAGCGTCAGGGCCGCTGCCACCATCTGCTGGCGGTTCTTCAAGCAGTACGCCAGCGGGTCCACCTTGAACGACCGGTCAAACGGCGTCTCGGATTGCGGGTCGATACGGCAAACTACTACGCGACGTGGCATGTCGCCAGCCAGCATCATGTTGTTGCCGCTGAGCAGAACCATCGCATTCGTCGGGACACTGGGGGTTTCCGATTTCCCAAGAATGCGGTCTTGAAACATTTGACTGGTGAGCAAACTTGCCAAGGCCGCACTGTCAAAGGTTCCAAGGATGTTGTCCAGCACGATTGACCGCTGGCCCGCCAACAGGGACGAGAACAATCGTTTCCGCATTTCAGCGTCATCATTGCCAGCGATGGGTGGAGAAATCTCAGGCTCAGTACCAGTCGCGAGAGCGCCTACGCATTTCGCCAGCAAGGTCTTCCCGCTGCCCTGCGTCGGTGCGTCATACCCAAATGCCGGCGCGGTTGGCAACGACGGACGGACCGCCGCCGTCAGCAAGGCGGCAAGATGCGCCGCCCGTGCGGGGCCGTCCACAAACGGAAAATCCTTGAACGGGAACCACAAGGTATCAAGCGCCTTACGGGCTTGCGCCTCAGTCGGCGCCATCGAAACAGAAAAGACAGAAGCTTCGTCGATGTCCAGATAAAGCCCGCTGTCTGGGTCGTATCCAGGTTTTTTCACTACGGTGCCATCTTCACGTAGTGTCGGCGCAGTGATGATTGCACGCAGCGGCTTCAGACAACGTTGGCCGCGAAGAGCCAGTACCGTCTTGCATACCGACAAAGGCGGGTCTTCCAACACGTCGTAGGTCTGACCGTTCGTGCTTCTCTTCTTGTGATAGAACTGAACAAGGCCAGCGGCCTCATATCGAAGACCTACTTCGTTCAAGCTGGTGGCGCGCCCTTCGCTGATCTTAACGACAGCAGTTCCAAAATCGAAGAACTCGGGGCTGTCCCTGAGCACCTGCACGAGGTTGTCCACCGCGTCCACTTCCCGCCCTGCCACTCTCTCGATTCGCACCAAGTTGCGGCGTAGCTTGAAGATCGTGCGGCCATGCGCAAAGCTGTGCAGACAGGGCTGCCCAGAGCAAAATATTTTGCCCACAGCACGGCGACCATCGTAGTCCGGTTCGAGCGGGTCCAGTGTCAGCCGATTGTGGTACTTCTCAGGGTTGTCGAGGATCGCGGTCACCGTGATAAGCGATTCCTTGCCATCGTCATCGACAACTACGATCTGCCAGTCACCCATCAACTGACTGCGCTCAACGGCGAGATTGACGATATTTGCGACCGACTGAGGTGTCAGCGACGGGTTCAATGCCGCAATGCTCTCACTTCGGCCTTTTTGCCATTCCTCGCGCTGTCGGACCGCCAAACTAGCCACCTTGGCCCTTGCGGCAGCCTTGTGGCGCTCAGCGGCGGCCACAGTTTCATCTGACGGTTCAGGGACTGCCAGATGGCTATCTACCATTCGATGCGTATTCTCAATGACCAGCGGAAGCCCACGGCGTTGTTCCAGCGGCGGTTCACATGATGCCCCGCCCGCGAAATCAATGCGATTGGTCTGCCACACGCTGGCGTCGAACATTCCCCGTTCTAGCAGGGACCCGCTGGCCGATACTTCAAAGCGCCCGAATCCGGCAGCCCACAGGTGGGTCAGCAGTGCTTCGCCTGTTCGTGGAATGTCCGACGCATCTTTCAGCAGGAAGTAGATGCGCTGGCCTTTGATGCCCGCCAGTTGGGCACCGGTCTTCGCGTTGTAAATTTCCGATGATGTGCTGGGCCACCAAAGCGCGTCCGATTGAATCAACGTCGGACAGACCTTATACAGGGCCTCAAACAGGGCCTCGCGGTCCAAGGCCGCACCGCCATCTTTGGGGGCGTCATAGTCGAGCATGAGAATGCCGGGGCCACTGGGCCAACTGAAAGCAGCAGCAGTACGCGGAGTCGCACTCTGGGGACGACCAGCATCGATCCACGCGGGTTTAGTCATAAGACAGTCTGCGCCGTGCGGCGGGATGCCATAGACGAGACATTCTGTTGGCCGCAGTTCAGACAGCATCTTGCCAAATTCGCCAAGGGTGGTAATGGCGAGAGAAGGCAGTGAACCTTCAGAAACCTGTGCAGAGGTTTTCTTTTGGAGGCGTCCGTCCGATGATAGGCTGAACTGTTTTGTCACCACCGTGGGTGACATAACAACCGTGACATTCGCGGCACGGGTCGCACCGTCATCATCGGCGCGCTCTTCGCCGTAACGATCTGACACTTCGCCCATAGATCGGCCGAAGGGGTTTACATGTGATTTAGTTTCTTGATTAGTTTGATGCTGGAAAGACATTAAAAGACAGCGGCGCTTCTGCGCCCATATGTCAGTACTCACGGCATCGCGGCTTCAATCTCAGTGGATCATCCACGGAGTCTTCGGCGGCAAGCGGGTATGTAGCTGAACGAAGGTCATCAATATGTTCCCCGACTTGACAAGCGACAAGCGCAAGTCTGCCGCCATCCCAAGCGAATTGCATAGGACGTCTGTCAAGGAACTGCTGAAAACTTTCATATAGACGCGCACCAAAGGACGGTGCCGCGTTGCGAGAATTCGGACAAAAACCGAAATTCGCTTCAAGGAAGGCGGTCGATTTTTACGACCTGGTGCGGGAAGGAAAATTCATCCAAACGCAAACCACGATTATACAGATCACCTCGTTGGCTGTCAATATTTGATTGACGGCCCGTGATCTTTGTGGGTGGATTCCCCCTCCAATGTCTCGTCGCGCCAACACTCTATATCTCTGACGCCACTGCTTCTCGCACTCGCATGATGGTCTGTCTGCTCGTCTTCATTTCCCTCGCAATCTGGGCGACAGACGCACCAGCCTTCAACTGGCCCACCACCACGGCACGCTGATCTGGCGTCAGGGCTGATGGCCTGCCGAACGCCTTGCCTTCCGCCTTCGCCCTCCGAATCCCGGCCTGCGTCCGCTCAATGAGCAGATCACGTTCGAATTCGGCCACGGCATTAATGACCTGCATGGTCATCTTGCCTGCCGGGCTGGTCAGGTCTACCCCGCCAAGGGCCAAGCAGTGAACACGGACCCCGCCCGCTTCCAGCCGCTCTACAGTGGCCCGTACGTCGATGGCATTACGCCCAAGACGGTCCAGCTTGGTGACAATCAAGACATCACCATCTTCCAACTTGTCCAGCAGCTTGGAGAAGCCCTTCCGTTCAGACGCCGCGACCGAACCCGATACTGTCTCGGCGATGATCCGCTGCTTGGCGACAGAGAAGCCCGCCGCGTCGATCTCCTTGATCTGGTTCTCGGTCGTCTGGTCCGCAGTGGAGACCCGGCAGTAGGCAAACAGTCGTGACATCCGCACCTCACGTGTCCGAAATAGGAGTACGAAATATACACCCTGTCCACAAAGTTTACAAGCCCACTTTCGTACATGGGCGCAGGTGGATGTCCGCCAGTGCTCGGTTTCGGACGCCTGCACATCAGATCATGACCTGATTCTTCGGGTGCGCAATGGTTGACACCTCAGATCATGTTGAATAGGGATTAGCCTCCGATGATCGGCGGTCCGCCTCTCCCCACGAAAATCAACCGGCGTCGCTATCGGCTGCCTCCCCACCACAGTTGGGGACAGCAGTGAATAACGCAACACGGCGTCAGCTTCAGCTGCTCCCCTGGATGTTCGTAGGGTAAGATATCTCCGTAACCCATGAAAATCGTAGTTTTGTGTGGATCAAGAAATAATGACAGACGAAGAAATTCTCATTATCAAAAATGAAATATGCCCACTCGTCGAAAAAGGGGAGATTGCACTCTTGCTCGGCGCAGGGTTCAGCTATCGAAATAAGTCGGTTCAAGGGGAAATTCCGACAGGAGATGGCTTGAGGGATGCGCTTCTGGAAAAGTGCGGGACCGTCGCCGGGAAAAAGACGACGCTGAAAGACGCGTACACCTATGCTTCGAAGCGAATCCCTGATTTTGCCGACTACCTAAAAACTTTCTTCACGGTCGATAAGGCTGAGCCATGGCAAGAGAAAGTTTTCCAATACACTTGGAATCGAATTTATACTACGAATATCGATAACGTATTGGACGTGGCTCATGCAGCATGTAAAAAAAGAAAGTTAGAATCTGGTGATTTTTCATTCTTCAATTACTGCGATCAATCAGCTGCTGCGAACGCTATCGGGTCCATTCCTGTAGTTAGCGTGCATGGCACAATATCGAATATTGATCAGGGTTTTATATTTTCCAATTTGGAATACGCTGTAGCCGCCAACAAGCTATTTGATTGGCATAATGAGCTTGCGCAGCGAATGCTAATTGGTGGATTGATTGTTATCGGAAATCAGCTTGATGAATCTGATATTGACACTTATGTATCTCGACGAAAAGAAACCTACGGAAATTCTGTAAAATTGAACAACAACTGGATTGTTATGCCGAATCCAGATGCGATCAAGAAAGAGAATTATCTTGAGGCAGGGTATCGTGTAATCGATTGCACTGCGGAAGAGTTTTTTGAGGCCCTATATCGACACTCCAAACCAAGGAATGTCGCCGACTTGGTTTTGGAATCACTTCCCGCTGCCAAAGGGCGTATTGCCAAAATTGGTGCGATGACTTGGTTTAAAGAGGCTTTCAAACCAGTTATTCAGGCTATTGAAAAATCCCGATTAGAGTCAGGAATTTTACGGCACTTTGTTACCGGCGCCCATCCTGAATGGCTCTACATTATCAATCAAGCTCAGGCGAGGACGCCCCGCATAGGTCTTCTTGTGGAGGCCATTTCCTCTGAAATGACGAGGGCAAAAGAAGGCGTGGGGGTTTTCCATGTGATTGGACCCAGTGGGTCGGGTAAGACGACCGGCATTCGCACAGCCTTAATGGAGCTAATCGAGAAGTATCAATACGTTTACGAATTTGATTCTACGAACGGGATCGATATAGATAAGTTTATTTCTATAATTTCTGGTTTTTCGGAAAATTCGAAAGCTATTTTTGTATTCTACAGTGCTGCAGAATTTTACTACGCAATAAACACGATTGCGATTGAGCTTCGCGATCGAATTCGATCCTATTGCCTCTTCGTTATCGAAGATCGCATGTACGATTATAAATCGAATGTTCGTCATCTTGCCGATTGTGGCGGGGTCTCCACCGTTTTCGAATTCGGTGCTCTGACTTATGAGGATGCATTATCTATCTGCGATAAGATTGCCCATCACGCAATCAGGCTTGGTGAATTCTCAGACCTAACGATCGAAAAACAAGCCGGCCTGCTTCTCAGTCGCGAGCGCGGATTTGGTGGCGATCTACTTTCTGCGCTTTATTCACTGACTACACACGAAAATTTTGAAACGAAGATTTTTAACGAATACAATGCGGTTAAAGATTCAATCGCGAAGAAAATATTAAGAATAGTGGCGATTCTCAGCCATCTTGGGTTCAATACTCCTATCGCATATGTCGCTGGAATTTTGAAAATTTCGGTAGGATCAATTGAAGATCAGTTAGGCGAAAATTTATCTGGCATCGTTATTGATTTCGGATCACGAGGATCGTTATCTTGTCGCCACAGGGTTATCGCCGACTGTTATTTTGAGAATTGCATATCAGGCCAAGGAAATCAGGAAGAAATCCTGAGTATCCTTGAATATCTATCGAATAAATTTACAATCGATCACATCAAATATCATCCGCTGCCTTATCAAATTTATAAGCGGATTATTTCTTTCGATTATTTGTATGAACAGTATTTTGCCGGAAGCTCAAGCGAGAACGAAACTGAGCATACTTACCATGAAGCCCAAAAACTTTACGGTCAAGACGGCGTTTTCTGGTTGCAATTCGGTCGATTTTATCGAAAAATCGGGCGACTGGATGATGCGATCGACTGCTTCCGCACCGGTCTGGATTTCTACGATTCGTTCCAAACGCGTCATTCGCTCGGGGTTGCGCTGATTGCCAAATATACGCAAGAGAACTTCCAGGACAGGTCTCTCTTTGACGAGGGGCTAGATTTCCTCGAATATGAAAGGCTGCGCCGTGGATCATCTGATCCATACCCCACTTCCACGATGTGTAGTTATCTTATCCGAATCTGCCGGGCCCGTCCTGACGATACAGAAGCTGCCGCAAAGTTAAAGGAGTGTATTAACTATGGCATCAAGCATTTCCCCGAGGATGAGTATTTTTCCAAGCAGTTCAAAATTTACATGAAATCGAAACCGGGCTGATCACAGGACGGAGTTCCGAAGCCAATTTTATTGGTGATGGTAAATTCGCATGTGGAAAGATGGATTGATTGCATATTGTGAATAAGACATCTCTCGCCAGAATCACGATCACATGAGTCACAAGTGATGGCATGTCCTTGTAATGCGTCCAGCCATCTTACGGGCGGCGCATTACAAGCGTACTGAATGCTCGTCGCCCGGCATTACGGTATCAGCGCCTCACCGAGCAAGGTGGGAGCGCCAACGATTTCCTCAAACGAGGCGCTTTGTTAATAACGGAGTGCTGAACAAAAGCAGTTCAGCACTTAGTCAGACCCAGACGGGCGATTGCTGGTTGGAAACCAGTATTTTTTCGTTGCCGCTATGCCACGGCGCCAAAGATTGGACTGCATGAGCAACCGGTTGCTTTTGTTCATGACGGAGATGCCAACACACACCATCGGTTACACCCCCGCCCGCAGCTTTTCAATGGCATTGGCGGTCTGCATCCCGCAGTCGAAGACTTCGCCATCCACTGCCATGTACCCGCCATCGAACCACCAGACCAACCGATCAGCAAAGTCATTCACATTCAGCTGACCACATTGGTCAAGACTAGCAAGCAGGCACAATGCGTGAGCACCATCGTCCGGCCACGTGCCAGTGGGCACGCCAGCATGTGCCCGCCTGAAGGTCATTGGTGGCTGCATGTCAATCTGGTCCCGAGGCGGTATCAGTTCGGGCGGATGGAATTCATATGGGACACCAACGGCGTCACCTATCAGTAGTCCGACCAGCCCACCGATGGTTGCATTGCTGGCATGCGTAGGTTGTAATGACGCGAACCCATTATCTATGTACTTGTCCTTCAAACCGTTTCCCTGGACTGTTATCGGTTGTTTCCACTTCCAGCAACCGTGCGAAGTGCCAAATCAGTACCTATGACACCACCGACGAATGGTGTTACCACCATTGGGGCACAGACAACGGATCACGAAGCAATCGGTTTACTTCCGCCGCACAGTATTGCTGTTTGTTTGGGTGGTGACACTACTGTCGGTCCCATTCCTCGTAGGGTAACCGTTGCAGTAGTGGTAACGGGCCGGTTGTTAGGACTAGACACGGCTATTCGTCCATCTCGCTTGGCGTCAACGAACTAAAGTCGGCGGTAACGATCAATGCCGAACGGTACCGGGGCTTCGTGAACACCACGTAGCAGGATCGAAGCACGCCAGCAGACGCCATCGTTAATAGCGACTGAAATTCGCTTGGTGACAGGTCAATGACACCCTTTAGCACTGGCTTGATGGCGATGATCGCCCCTATCGATGGCACGTCGGCCTGACCCACGACCGGCGTCGCATTGACGTAGGCCATGATGGAAAACACCGAGGTCTCTGCTATCGGTTCGGTTAGTTCGCCCTCGATGTATATGGTAAGCATGGTCGCCCGTTCTGGTGGCAAGGATCGCGGTTTGTCTGCACGAATGCTCAGGCTGACGCGAAACCTCTTAATGTCGCCAGTACACCGTACCAGTTCGCCACCTCGTTTCCTGCTGGGTGAGTGCTTCATAAAATCCTCCGCCGGCAACGGACCTTGAACATTGAGGACAGTGCAACAAACCAACCCAATACCCCTATCGCAACTGCGTTGCGACCTCGTAAACTTATGGTTGGCGTTGTCTGCGGTGAATATGCTCCATTTCTGCTCCAACGCCGCTCCACTTGATCAACTGGATTGGTCAAGATCGAACGCCAACCCTCGATGTATGTTTGCAATCACTTTCTCCGAAACCCACGGCCAGACCGGCGTGGAGATGGAAGCCCTGACCGGCGTACAGGTGGCCCTGCTGACCATCTACGACATGTGCAAGGCCGTGGACCGGGGCATGGTCATGGGCAATGTGAAGCTGCTGGAAAAGCATGGCGGGAAGTCGGGGGATTGGGTGGCGCCGTAAGTCGGGGTTGTAGCGCCCTGTCGCGCGCCCGTGCCGCCACATTCGCCTTCTTCGTCCCGCCCGTAATAAAGGTAACGCCACATTTCCGGATGCCCGGAAAGGCCCCTGCCGGCGGCAAATTGATATTCAATGCAAGACATGGCGGTCGCCGCCAGTCGTCCGGGCGCCAGCTTCGGACGTTAAGCACAGGCAGGAACTCGAGGTACACATCATGAACGGGCGCAAGCTCTGCCAGATCGTTCTGGCATTGGCCGCGATGGGCGCGGCGGGGTACAGCACGACATCGCTGGCCCATGGGTATTACCGTGGCGGGCACGGGCACGGACACGTGGGCGTAGGTGTCTACGTGGGGCCGGGCTGGGGATGGGGGCCGGGATGGGGCCCCGGCTGGTATCCGTATGGACCGTATTACGCACCGGGCTACTACCCTGGTTACTATCCGGCACCTGCCGTCGTGGCGGCGCCTCCGGCGGAACCGCCGCAATACATCGAACAGGGCAGCGACGGCAATCCCACCGTCACCGACGGGTCGTCGCCCAACGCCTGGTGGTATCACTGCGCCCGGCCCGAAGGCTACTTTCCATACGTGAAGGAATGCCCCGGCGGCTGGCAGCGTGAGCAGCCCCATGCGCCGTCGTCCGCGGCCCCCGTCCCTGCTCCTGGAGCCTCCTCATGAGATTGCGTTCGCTGAGTTTGCTGATGGCCGCGTCGCTGGGCCTGGGTGCCTGCGCGGTGATGCCGTCGGGCCCGAGCGTGATGGCGCTGCCGGGCACCAACAAGACGTTTGACCAGTTCCGTGGTGACGACTACAACTGCCGGCAGTTCGCTTTCGGGCAGGTGGGCGGCACCACGCCGCAGCAGAACGCCAACGCGGCGGCCGTGGGCAGCGCCGTGGTGGGCACCGCGCTGGGCGCGGCGGCGGGTGCGGCGTTTGGTGGCGGCCAGGGCGCCGCCGTGGGTGCCGGTGTCGGCCTGCTAACCGGCTCCGCAGTCGGGGCCGGCAACTCGTACAACGCCGGATACGGCTCGCAGCGCGCCTATGACGCTGCCTATGTCCAGTGCATGTACGCCAGCGGCAATCGCGTGCCGGTCTATGGACAGATGGTGACGGCACAGCCGCCGGTGCGCGCCGCGATGCCGCCGTCCAACTACCAGCCGTACTATCCGCCCCCGCCTCCGCCGGGCTACGTACGCTGATTTTTGCCTTAGTTGTCCTGTGTCCTGTCCTGCGTCGCCCGGTGCTGACCGCGCTGGGCGCGCAGGTGGACCCACGCGCAGAACTCGCGCGGCCGGCTATCGGCGCCCAGTGCATCGCAATCGCGTGACAGCACGCCAAACTGTGCCGCCTCATCCCCCTGATAGTAATAGCGCAGGCGCTCCATCCAGAGCCGTGCCCTGTCCTGCTCGCCAGTCAGCGCAAGCAGCCACGCACTGCGGCGGATCCGGTTGGGCGTGGGCAGCAGGTGCAGCGCGTCGATATGGGCCGGCAGCAGGCCGGCCGCGCTATCGGGCGTGATGGTCGTGTGCTCGGCGACGTCGGATGCCGCATGCTGACGGAACCAGAAACCGGGCATCGGCAAGGCGTCGCGATGCGCTTCACTCGCGTACTCGCGCGCCTCGACGCGCTTGTAGTCCTGCCACAGGGTAACGAGCGCCACCGCCGACACCGCCACGAACGCCAGGCTCGCCAGCATAGCGCCGGCGCGCGGCCACGGGCGGCCAAGGCCCGACGGCTCCAGCCAGGCCAGCAGAAAGCAGAACGGCAGGAAGAAGTACAGATAGTGCAGCGGATACTCCAGCATCGAGTGCGCCACGAGCATGGCCAGCCAGATCAGGCCCGGCACCGCCATGCTTCGTTCGGTCGGCGTGCCACGCCAGACGCGGTCGCGGATCACGCGCCAGAACCAGGCCGCCAGCACGACCACGACTCCCACCGTGCCCACCGCCCCGGTCTTCGCCAGAAGATCGAGCATCGCATTGTGCGCATGCAGCGACATTTCTGCGACGACCTGCGCTTGCGATGCCACCTGGAACTGTGCCCAGCCGAATTCGCCGTAGCCGACGCCCAGCCACGGATGCGCATGAAACATCGCCAGAGCCTGTGACCACAGCGCGCCGCGATACGAGATCTGGTTGCCCGATTGCAACTGCGACACGGTATCGAACAGCCGCCAGTCGAACGCCTGCCCCGCCATCTTGATGGCCGGCTGCAGTGCCACGATGCCCGCGACCAGCAGCACCGCAGCGGCGACCAGACCGGGCGCCCGGTGCATCGGACTGGCTCCCCGCGGCGTACCGCGCGCCATGGCGGCCGCCAGCAGCGCGTAGACCACAGTCAGCCCGACATGTACCAGGCCGGTCCGCGATCCGGACAACACAATGCCGCTTTCCAGCAGCATCGTCGCCACGAGCCAAGACGGAAACTGCAGCCAGCTGCGCGTCGCCAGCCAGATGGCGGCGGCCAGCGCCAGCCCGTTGAGCGTCGCCTGATGATTCGGCTGATTCAGGTTGCCCCACAGCCGGCGATTGGTGTCATAGAAATATTCCGAGACGAGCCCGAACGCCTGGTCCTCCAAATGGAAGACCTGTACCCACTGCGACAGCGTGCCAAGCAGCCCGGCCACCAGAAAGGCGATCGCCAGCGCATCGACGATACTGGCCCGACGATCCACCGACGACGCCTGCCCCATGCGCCACGCGCCCACCATCACGGCCGTGCCCAGCCCCAGCACCAGTTGCGTGGTCAGGCGGCTGCCCGACACATCGGCCATGCCCGAGGCCGCCTGCAGCACCGTGGTCGCCATCAGCCACAGCGGGAATGCCGCAACCCACGGAAACGCCTTGCGTGGCCGGGAGCCCGACACATCGACGCGCACCAGGGCCAGCACGGCCACCAGGGCCACCCCGAGCAGCGCGGCGGTCCATTCGCCAAAGAACGTCGCCAGCGGCAGCGTGTGCCGCGACACCAGAAACGGAAGGGTAAAGGCGACGACAATCGCCGTCGCGGGAAGCGTGGCTCGGTGCAGCGGCATGCGCGCAGGGGCTCAAGGGGGCAAAGGCGCCATGATAGCGTGGCGGCCTGCGCCGATGGGGCAGAACCGCTCAGACCCACATGCTGCGGGACGAAGGTCCGATTGGGAACGTTCGACCCGCGATGCCGACGATAATGTCCAGATCAGGACTTCTTGATTTCCCCCGTGCATGCTTGCGGCAGGAAACGCTGCGCGATTTTGTCTGCCGAGCAGATCCACTTGATGGAACCTTTGTCGGCATTGTCCATCATCAGCGTCATGGCTTTTCCCTTCAGTTCCTTGGAGACTCCGTTCTGCCGGAAAGTGGAGATGATGGTGCAGTTGCCGCTGTCATTGGCCGTCCCGCCAACATTCACGCGCTCCACGTACTTGCCATTGATATCAGCAGCAGCGGGAATGCCATTGGCCATCGCGGTTGCATTGTTCGGGCAAGTCCCGGTTTGCGAGAACGTTTCCGTGACCGACGCCTTCTGTCCCGACGCCAGCGTCAGCCCTTCGGACACCTGCGCGCGTGCGATGTAGTCCTGGTACTGCGGAATGGCAATCGCCGCCAGAATGCCGATGATTGCGACCACGATCATCAGTTCGATGAGCGTGAAGCCGGCGTGGCGACCGTGTTGATAGTGCATGTTGACCCCCTTCTGAAGAAGTTGTTGGAATGGCATTGCGCCGACAGCCGTCAGGGCAATCGGCACGGCAATCTTCAAGGGGGTGACGGCGCCTACGGATTGATACAGGGCAAGGCGGCAGGCAATGTCGCAATTGCAGGCAGGCGCGACAAAGACGTCACGTATCGCCACAGTCAGCCTTGTCCCGGAGGCGGCTCGGATCGCTCCGAGCCGCTTCCGGCCGTGGCACAGCTAGCCGCCGCGGGCGCGGTATGTCCGCCAGACACTCATTCCGCTGTCGACTTCGAGAGCTGCGTGCACGCTTGCGGCAGATACTTCTTGTCGGCCGACGATTCGCATTTCCACGTCACCGAGCCCTTGTCGGCGTTGCCCATCGTCAGGGTCACGTACTTGCCAGTCAGGCCTTTGGCGATACCGCTATCTTTGAAGTTCGCCGTGATCGTGCAGCCGCCCGCTTCGGTCGCAGTGCCGCCGACCTGCACGCTGGCGATGTAACTACCGGAAATGGACGTTGAAACAGGAATGCCACTGGCCGCGCCACTGGTGTTGTTGGGACAGCTGCCCGTGTTGGAAAACGCCTCGGTCACCGGCGCCTTCTGCCCCGATGCCAGATTGACCCCTTCGGAGAACTGCGAGCGCGCCACGTAGTCCTGGTACTGCGGAACGGCGATAGCCGCGAGGATGCCGATGATGGCCACCACGATCATCAGTTCGATCAGCGTGAAGCCTCGTTGGAATGCGGGCGCGGCATGGCCGCTGGTGCGGTGCGAGCCGCGATGGATGGCGTGGATTGTGCGTTGCATATTGACCCTTTCGTTTTCGTCGTCGAGCCGACGTGTGGATTGGAAGTTCAGCCACGTGCCGCGTGCCCGAAGGCATGTGGCGCGTGACCGGGGTCATGATCGGAAGAACGCTGGGGAGGCTCCAATGACCTCGGACAATTCCCACAGAAATGTGGGAATTGTTTGGAAATTCGCAGGAGTCCGTGGTGCGGACGCTGCAATTCGGGTGTTGTAAAAACAAAACGGGCGACCCGTAGTGGGTCGCCCGTTTCAGGCTCGCGATACGACTTCTATACTGCCCGATGCAATCGTCAGGCGGTCTGTGCGCTTCTGCGGCGCATCAGCTTGCCGATCAGCACGACCAGCACCGCGCCGATCACGCCGAATACCAGATGCGCATGCGGCACGTGGACCTGGAACCATTCGGCATCCACCGGATCGCTGACAAGCATTTCGCCAGCCAGGTAGCCCAGCAGCGCGGCGCCGAGCACGATGATGATCGGGAAACGCTCCATGACCTTCAGCAGCAGCGTGCTGCCGAAGACAATCAGCGGAATCGACAGGCCCAGGCCGATGATCAGCAGCATCAGCTGGCTGCCCTCGGGGCCCTTCTGCGCGGCGGCGGCCACGGCCACCACGTTGTCCAGCGACATGACCAGGTCGGCGATCAGGATCGTGCGGATGGCGGCCCAGATATTGTCCTTGGCGTCATGACCGTCTTCGTCGTCATCGCCGGTCAGCAGTTGCACGCCGATGTAGACCAGCAGGACGGCGCCCACGATCTTCAGGTACGGCAGGCTCAGCAGCTTGACGGCTGCCACGGTCAGCACCACGCGCATGATGATGGCGGCGGCGCTACCCCAGAAAATGGCCTTCTTCTGCTGGGCGGGGGGCAGGTTGCGCGATGCGAGCGCGATCACCACGGCG
>Ga0102594_1000210_pt1 | contig 79305 bp, 79 predicted proteins | sample AraplaCol_mLB_r2_2_FD_76863 | JGI IMG/M metagenome (GOLD analysis project Ga0102594, IMG submission 76863) | Arabidopsis root microbial communities from North Carolina, USA - plate scrape MF_Col_mLB_r2 (SPADES assembly) (version 2) | ecosystem: Host-associated > Plants > Roots > Endosphere...
TGGGCGAGTTCAACCTGGAAGGCATCCCGCCGGCCGCGCGCGGCACGCCGCAGATCGAGGTGAGCTTCGACATCGACGCCAACGGCATCCTGCACGTGGGCGCCAAGGACAAGGGCACCGGCAAGGAAAACAAGATCACCATCAAGGCCAACACAGGCCTCTCGGAAGAAGAGATCCAGAAGATGGTGAAGGACGCCGAGCTGAACGCCGCCGAGGACAAGAAGAAGGTCGAGCTGGCCCAGGCCCGCAACCAGGGCGAAGCCATGGTGCACAGCGTGAAGAAGTCGCTGGGCGAGCACGGCGACAAGCTGGAAGCCGGCGAGAAGGAAAAGATCGAGGCGGCCGTCAAGGAGCTGGAAGAAGTCGTGAAGGGCGATGACAAGTCGGCCATCGAGGACAAGACCAACGCCCTGATGTCGGCCAGCCAGAAGCTGGGCGAGAAGATGTACGCCGACCAGGCGGCCGCAGCCGGCGCCGCGGGCGCGGCGGGTGGTGCCGACGCAGGCGCTGCCCACCAGCAAGGCGCGCAGGCGGCCGACGACAACGTGGTCGACGCCGAGGTCAAGGAAGTGAAGAAGGGCTGAAACTAGCGCCCATCCAAGGCTGGACAACCTCCTGAGGTGGTCCAGCCTTTTTCCGTTTCAAGACTGCCCCGATCAAAGACTCCAAGAACGACGCGCGACCGACCATGGCCACCAAACGCGACTACTACGAAACCCTGGGCGTTCCCAAGAACGCCAGCGACGAAGAACTCAAGAAGGCTTATCGCAAGCTGGCGATGAAGTACCACCCCGACCGCAACCACGGCGACGGGGCCAAGGAATCGGAAGCCAAGTTCAAGGAGGCCAAGGAGGCCTACGAGATGCTGTCCGACGCCCAGAAGCGCGCGGCCTACGACCAGTACGGCCACGCGGGCGTGGACCCCAACATGCGCGGCCCCGGCGCGGAAGGCTTCGGTGGCTTCGCGGAAGCCTTCGGCGACATCTTCGGCGACGTGTTCGGCGGCGGCGCGGGCGGCCGCGCGCGCGGCGGCCGGCAGGTGTTCCGCGGCAGCGACCTGAGCTACGCCATGGAGATCACGCTGGAGGAAGCGGCCGACGGCAAGGACGCACAGATCCGCATTCCCAGCTGGGACGACTGCGGCACCTGCCACGGCTCGGGCGCCAAGCCCGGCACCAAGGCCATCACCTGCACCACCTGCCACGGCCAGGGCACGGTGCAGATGCGCCAGGGCTTCTTCAGCGTGCAGCAGACCTGCCCGCAGTGCCGCGGCACCGGCAAGATCATTCCCGAGCCCTGCACCACCTGCCACGGCCAGGGCAAGATCAAGAACAACAAGACGCTGGAAGTGAAGATCCCGGCCGGCATCGACGACGGCATGCGCATCCGCAGCACCGGCAACGGCGAGCCCGGCACCAACGGCGGGCCGCCCGGCGACCTGTATATCGAGATCCGGCTGAAGAAGCACGAGATCTTCGAGCGCGACGGCGACGACCTGCACTGCGTGGTGCCGGTGAGCATCACCACCGCGGCCCTGGGCGGCGAGATCGAGGTGCCCACGCTCAAGGGCGCGGCGGCCATCGACATTCCCGACGGCACCCAAAGCGGCAAGCAGTTCCGCCTGCGCGGCAAGGGCGTCAAGGGTGTGCGCTCCAGCTACCCCGGCGACCTGTACTGCCATGTCCGCGTGGAGACGCCGGTGAAGCTCACCGAGCACCAGCGCAAGCTGATGAAGGAACTCGACGAGTCCCTGAAGAAGGGCGGCCACAAGCACAGCCCGACCGACAAGGGCTGGTTCGACAAGGCTAAGGAGTTCTTCAGCTGAGCTGAAGGCGCGCGGCTACCGGAAGAAGCCGGCGCCGCCCACCGCCACCTCGCCCTGCGCCCGCGCGAAACCAACGCCGGCGGCCAGGGGAATGCAGCCGGAATCGGCCGCCGCCGAGGGCAGCGGCTCGAATCCCACCTGCGTGCGCATGACGCGTGTGCGCGCTCCCGTCATGAGTTCGACGAAGCGCCTGGCGTGCTCGGGATGCGCCGCCCGGGTGCTGACGGCCGCGCCATACACCATGGCCAGTTCGAACTGCGGTGGCAGCGCGCCCAGCAGGCCGATGCCGGGCGTGTAGCGGATCTGCGTGATCTGCGCGCAGCCGATCGCGCCGGGGCTGGGGTCGGCCGCCAGATCCCGCATGGCGTCGGTGCCGTTGGGCCGACAGCGCAGGCGCGGGGCGACCAGGTCGGTGATGCCCAGTTCGCGCAGGACCGCGCCGAAATGGGAGCCCGCCGTGGAGCGCTCGATGTCGGGGCAGTAGACGGCGCTTGCTGCCAGCAACGCCTGCTTGAGCCCCTCGGGCGTGGACACGTCGGGCCGCTCCGATTCGCCGCGCATCGCCAGCGCCGTGCGCACGCGGCCGAGCATGCCGTCCGAGCCCGGCAGCAGCCGGCCGGTGGCCTGCAACTCCGCCACCAGCGGCGAGGTGACGATCAGCACGTCGCAGGGCTCGCCCGCCAGGAAGGCGTCGCGCAAGGCGCCGACGGATCCGAAGCTGCTGTGGATGCGGGCACCCGTGAATTCGAGGAAGACGCCCTGCAAGGCCTTGACCAAGCCCTGCGCCGCGCCGGCGCACAGGACGTTCATGAGGCAGCCCGGGCGTTGTCTCGCCGCGGCAGGCCAATGCCGTCCGAGAGGTCCAGGATCATGTCTCCATCCACGGGCATGTCAGGCTCCTTCTTCTTTTTGGTTCGATTTGGTATCAATGAATACCAAATACCAAACCAATATAGCCCGGGGACGGTAGCGGGTCAACGGCGCCGGCCCGGCGGCGGGCGGCCCGGGGCGATCAGTAGCCCAGCAGGTTTCGGCGCACGTGCATCAGGTGTTCCAGGCACAGCTGCGCGGCCTGGATGCCATCGCGGTCGCGCAGCGCGGCCACCAGCGCCCGGTGCTCGCGCTCGTAGGCCTCGCGGCGCTCGGGCGTGGCGGTGCGGCGCTTGAGCAGGCCCCACTCGCTCTGGGCCCGCACCTCGTTCATGCGCTGGAAGACGGTGGCGATGAAGTTGTTGTGCGCGGCATCGGCGATGGCCTCGTGCAGCTTGCCGTCCCACAACTCGAAGTCCTCGATGGTGGTGGCGGCCTCGCCCCGCTCGCAGCACTCGTCCATGCGGTCGAAGTCGGCCGCGGTCGCATTGCCGATGACCATGGCGATGATGGCCGGCTCCAGCACCAGGCGCGCGCTCATCAGTTCGGCCGGGCTGGTCGCAAGCGGCGAGGCGCTGCTGGCGATCTGCGCCAGCGCCACGCCCACCTCCTCGCTGACATAGGTCCCGCTGCCCACGGTCTGCGTGATGAGGCCCTTGCCCTTGAGCTCGGCCAGCACCCGGCGCACGGTCGAGCGGCTCAGGCCGTACTGCTCGCTCAGGTCGCGCTCGGTAGGCAGGCGGTGGCCGGCGCGCCAGGTGCGTGCCTGCAGGTTCTCGAGGATGTTCTGCCTCAGGGTCAGGGCGCTGTGCACTTTCGAGGTACTCGCTGCAATTGCAATGAAGCAGGCGCGGGAAAACCGCGATGCCGGGTGGCGGCGATTTTATTGCCCATTTGGTACTCGATTGGTAGCATTTGTCGCAACCAGGAGACCATTTTGCGCATCGCCACCTTCCAGCACCAGGGCCGGCGCCAGGTCGGCATCGTTTCCGATGACCTGCAGAGCATTGCCCCCTTCCAGTGGACCGAGGCGCGGGCGCACCTGGGCGCCCAGGCCCTGATCGAGGACCATGTGCACGGCCACGAGAGCCTGGCCCTGACCAGCGCCCCGGTGCCCATGGAGCAGCTGCGGCTGGAAGCGCCGCTGCCGCTGCCCCGCCGCAACGTCTTCTGCGTGGGACGCAACTATCACGCCCACGCGAAGGAGCTGGCCAGCTCGGTCTTCAAGGACAACACGCCCAAGGCCGACACCTGGCCGATCGTGTTCACCAAGGTGCCCGAGTCGGTCATCGGCCCGCACGACGAAGTGCGCCTGCCGGGCGCGGCGGTGTCGGCGCAGATCGACTACGAGGCCGAGCTGGCCGTCGTCATCGGCAAGGGCGGCCGCAACATCGCGCGCGCGGACGCCATGTCGCATGTGTTCGGCTACACCATCATCAACGACGTGACGGCGCGCGACGTGCAGATGCGCCACCAGCAGTGGGACCTGGGCAAGAGCTTCGACACCTTCTGCCCCATGGGCCCGTGGATCGTCACCGCCAATGCCCTGGACGGCAGCGACACGCGCGTGCGCTGCTGGGTCAATGGCGAACTGCGCCAGGACGCGCAGACGACGGACCTGATCTTCGACATCCCCACTTTGATCGAGACCTGCTCGCGCGGCATCACGCTGCATCCGGGCGACGTGATCGCCACCGGCACCGCGGCCGGCGTGGGCCAGGGCTTCACGCCGCCGCGCTACCTGAAGGGCGGCGACGTGGTGCGCATCGAGATCGACGGGCTGGGTGTGATCGAGAACCGCTTCGTCGACTGAGCCGACCCCTTCCCTTTCCAAGGAGGCAGATTCCCATGTCCTGCAGCAACCGACGCAGCCTGCTGCGCCATGCCGTGCTCCTCGCGCTGGCCGCCGGGGCCGTCTGGTCGCCGGCCACCTTCGCGCAAGGCGCCTGGCCCGCCAAGCCGATCACCATGGTCGTGCCCTTCCCGCCCGGCGGCGTGGCCGACACGGTGGCGCGGCCGGTGGCCGAGTCGCTCTCGCGCGAGCTCAAGCAGCCGGTGGTGGTGGAGAACCGAGCCGGGGCCGGCGGCGCGGTGGGCATCGCCGCGGTGGCGCGCGCGCCGGCGGACGGCTACACGGTGCTGATGTCGCTGTCGTCCATCTCCATCCTCCCGGAGGCCGACCTCATCCTGGAGCGCAAGCCGGCCTACCAGATGAGCCAGCTCAAGCCGATCGCGCGCTTCACGGCGGACCCGACGGTGCTGGTGGTGCGCGCCGACGCACCATGGAAGAGCATGGCCGACTTCCTGGCCGACGTGAAGGCCAGGCCCGGCACTTTCAACTACGGCAGTTCCGGCAACTACGGCACCATGCACGTCCCCATGGAAATGCTGAAGAACGAGGCGGGCTTTCGCATGACGCATATTCCCTATACCGGTGCGGGCCCGGCCATCGTCGCGCTGCTGGCCGGGCAGGTGGACGCGCTGGCCACCGGTCCCTCGACCGTTGCCCAGCAGATCAAGGCCGGCAAGCTGCGGGCCCTGGCCCATTGGGGCGACCAGCCCCTGGCCTCGCTGCCCGAGGTGCCCAGCCTCACGCAGCTGGGCCATCCGGTGAAGTTCGCCCAGTGGTCGGGCCTGTTCGTGCCGGCCGGCACGCCCGACGACGTGGTCGCCCGCCTGCGCGCCGCGGCCGCGAAGGCGGCGGTGGACCCGATGGTCGTGCAGGTCATCGAGAAGGCCGGCAGCCCGATCGCCTACCTCGATGCGCCGGATTTCCAGGCCTATTGGGACGTGGACGCCCGCAGCATGACAAGTGCCGTCAAGAGAATCGGCAAAGTCGAGTAATCGGCTGACAGACAACAAAAAAGGCAGCCGCTTGGCTGCCTTTGTTTTTTGCGCATTGCACAAACCCGGCAATGCACGCAATCCTCCACTTTAATTCCAAATGAAACAGTTGAGGAAATAGTTTTCTCCTCCGTTTCGTTTATTACCTATAGATTGTGAGAATCGAACTTCCTCCCCTCTGGCGAGCGGTGTCGCACCATTGCGGCAAACCCTGTTTTTCCGATGCGTGAGCATGGTTTTTTCGCATTCCGCACAGTTGTTCACGTTCTATCGATATGCCTGTCATCCGCAACAAAAGCTGTGGCGTTCAGTCGAGGAACTTTTGCGCTCAAACCACGTTCTGAATTCGAAAAACAATTCCCTCGTTTCGTTTTGTTGATTACGATGCAGAGCAGGATTGGGCCTAAAGAGAGGGATTTTCCGAAGGCATGCAAACGACGCTGAGCACATTTCTTGCGGAAGCATCGGCGGCGTGCGGAGCGGAAGGTCTCGGTCGCCCGCCCTTGGCACTCGTTGGAGGTGTGAAACATGGATGTCATCAGCAACTTCGCAGCCCGTTACGAGCGGACTAGGGAAGAGGTTCTTTCACTCCAGGAATACCTGGAGGTCTGCAAGCGGGATCCGAGCGCCTACGCCACGGCCGCCGAGCGAATGCTCCAGGCCATCGGCGAGCCCGAGCTGGTCGACACCCGAAACGACCCGCGCCTCTCGCGCATCTTCTCGAACAAGGTCATCAAGCTCTACCCGGCCTTCAAGGAGTTCTATGGGATGGAGGACGCCATCGAGCAGGTGGTCTCCTACTTCCGCCACGCGGCGCAGGGCCTGGAAGAGAAGAAGCAGATCCTGTATCTGCTGGGTCCGGTGGGCGGCGGCAAGAGCTCGATCGCCGAGCGCCTCAAGCAACTCATGGAGCACGTGCCCTTCTACTCGCTGAAGGACTCGCCGGTGAACGAATCGCCGCTCGGGCTGTTCAACGCCGAGGAAGACGGCGAGATCCTCGAGAAGGAATACGGCATCCCGCGCCGCTACCTGCAGCGCATCCTCTCGCCGTGGGCCGTCAAGCGCCTGGAAGAATACGGCGGCGACATCCGCCAGTTCCAGATCGTCAAGCGCTACCCCTCGGTGCTGCGCCAGGTGGCGGTGGCCAAGACCGAGCCGGGCGACGAGAACAACCAGGACATCTCCTCGCTGGTCGGCAAGATCGACATCCGCAAGCTGGAGACCTATGCACAGAGCGATCCGGACGCCTACGCCTACTCCGGCGGCCTGTGCCTGGCCAACCAGGGCCTGCTGGAATTCGTTGAAATGTTCAAGGCGCCCATCAAGGTGCTGCACCCGCTGCTGACGGCCACGCAGGAAGGCAACTACAAGGGCACCGAGGGCTTCGGCGCCATTCCCTTCGACGGCATCGTGCTGGCGCACAGCAACGAGAGCGAGTGGAAGGCCTTCCGCAACAACAAGAACAACGAAGCCTTCCTGGACCGCATCTACATCGTGAAGGTGCCCTACTGCCTGCGCGTGTCCGAAGAGATCAAGATCTACGACAAGCTGGTGCGCAACTCCTCGCTGGCGCATGCGCCCTGCGCCCCCGGAACGCTGCGCATGATGTCGCAGTTCTCCGTGCTCACGCGCTTGAAAGAGCCGGAGAACTCCAGCATCTTCAGCAAGATGCTGGTGTACGACGGGGACAACCTCAAGGACACCGACCCCAAGGCCAAGTCCATCCAGGAGTACCGCGACTACGCCGGCGTCGATGAAGGCATGGCGGGCATCTCCACGCGCTTCGCCTTCAAGATCATCTCGAAGGTGTTCAACTTCGACAGCACGGAAGTCGCCGCCAACCCGGTGCACCTCATGTACGTGCTGGAGCAGCAGATCGAGCGCGAGCAGTTCCCGCCCGAGACCGAGCAGAAGTACCTCAGCTACATCAAGGAGCTGATCGCGCCGCGCTATGCCGAGTTCATCGGCAAGGAGATCCAGACCGCCTACCTGGAGAGCTACTCCGAGTACGGCCAGAACATCTTCGACCGCTACGTCACCTACGCCGACTACTGGATCCAGGACCAGGAGTACCGCGACCCCGACACCGGCGAAGTCTTCGACCGCGGCTCGCTCAACACCGAGCTGGAGAAGATCGAGAAGCCCGCGGGCATCAGCAACCCCAAGGACTTCCGCAACGAGATCGTCAACTTCGTGCTGCGCGCGCGGGCCGGCAATGCGGGCAAGAACCCGCTGTGGACCAGCTACGAGAAGCTGCGCACGGTCATCGAGAAGAAGATGTTCTCGAACACCGAGGAGCTGCTGCCCGTCATCAGCTTCAACGCCAAGAGCAGTGCGGACGAGATGAAGAAGCATGAGGACTTCGTCAACCGCATGGTCAAGAAGGGCTATACGGCCAAGCAGGTCCGCCTGCTGTGCGAGTGGTACCTGCGCGTTCGCAAGAGTTCGTGAAGAATGGGGGCGGCGTGCCGCGTGCGCGCTGCCCTTGAGGAGAAGAGTCCTTGTCCGTGCTGCAGCAGATCATCGATCGCCGGTTGTCCGGGAAGAACAAGTCGATCGGCAATCGGGAGCGCTTCCTTCGTCGTTATCGGGAGCAGATCGGCGAGGCGGTCAAGCGCGCTGTCAGCGGCCGCGGCATCCGCGACCTGGAGCAGGGCGAGGACGTCATCCTGCCGCGCCATGACGTGTCCGAACCGGTGTTCGGCCACGGCGACGGCGGCAATCGCGAATACGTGCATCCCGGCAACCGCGAGTACGTCAAGGGCGACCGCATCGAGCGGCCGCAGAGCGGCGGAGGTGGTGGCGGCGGCTCGCAGGCGGCCGACAGCGGCGAGGGCGAGGACGACTTCGTGTTCCGCCTGACCAAGGAAGAATTCATGCGGGTCTTCTTCGAGGACCTCGCCCTGCCCCATCTCATCCGCACCCAGCTGGCCGAGGTGCCGGAGTGGAAGACCCACCGCGCCGGCTTCGTCACCGACGGCATGCCCAGCAATTTGCACGTGGTGCGCTCCATGCGCGGCGCGCTGTCGCGCCGCATCGCCCTGGGCGGGGAGCCGCGGCGCGAACTGCGCGAGCTGGAGGAGCACCTGCTCAAGCTCAGGCGCAACCCGCGCGCATTGGAAGACGAGCTCATCATCCGCGAGATCAAGGAGACCGAGCTGAAGATCGAGGAGCTGAAGAAGAATGCCAAGCGCATTCCCTTCCTCGATCCGATCGACCTGCGCTACCGCAACCGCGTGCGCGTGCCGGTGCCCTCGGCCAAGGCGGTGATGTTCTGCCTGATGGACGTATCGGGCTCCATGGACGAGGCGCGCAAGGACATGTCCAAGCGCTTCTTCATGCTGCTTTATTTGTTCCTCACGCGGCACTACGACAAGATCGAGCTGGTGTTCATCCGCCACCACACCCAGGCCACCGAGGTGACCGAGGACGAGTTCTTCCATACCACCGAGACCGGTGGCACCGTGGTCTCGAGCGCGCTAAAGCTCATGCACGAGATCGTGCGGGCGCGCTACCCGAGCAACGAGTGGAACATCTACGGCGCGCAGGCCAGCGACGGCGACAACTGGCACCAGGACAGCGGCCAGTGCCGCAAGATCCTCGACGAGCAGTTGCTGCCCCTGGTGCGCTACTACGCCTACGTGCAGGTGGCCGACGCCGAGCAGAACCTGTGGGAGGAGTACGCGCAGCTGGCCGAGGCGCACCAGAACTTCGCCATGCGCAAGGTCTCGGACGCGGCCGACATCTACCCGGTGTTCCGCGAGTTGTTCAAGAAGGAGGGAGCGCCCACATGAGCACCGACGTCGAAACACCCAGGGCCAGGGCGCAGGAGCCGCTGCCCAGCCCCTCGGACTGGACCTTCGAGCTCATCGAGCAATACCACGGCGAGATCGCCAGGGTGGCGCGCGGCTACAAGCTCGACACCTACCCGAACCAGCTGGAGATCATCACCGCCGAGCAGATGATGGATGCCTACGCCTCGGTGGGCATGCCCGTCATCTACCGCCACTGGTCCTACGGCAAGCAGTTCATCGCCACCGAGAAGAACTACCGCCGCGGCCACATGGGCCTGGCCTACGAGATCGTCATCAACTCGGACCCCTGCATCGCCTACCTCATGGAAGAGAACACCATGGCGATGCAGGCGCTGGTGATCGCCCATGCGGCCTACGGGCACAACAGCTTCTTCAAGGGCAACTACCTGTTCAAGATGTGGACCGATGCCTCGTCCATCATCGACTACCTGGTCTATGCCCGCGCCTACATCGCCGAGTGCGAGGAAAAGCACGGCCTGGCGGCGGTGGAAGACCTGCTGGATTCCTGCCACGCCCTGATGAACCACGGGGTGGACCGCTACCGCCGTCCGCAGAAGCTCTCGCTGGCGCAGGAGCAGACCCGGCGCGAGGAGCGCGAGCACTACCTGCAGCAGCAGGTGAACGACCTGTGGCGCACCCTGCCGCGCCGCGCCGGCAGCGATGCAGCGGAAGAGGTGTCCCGGCGCTTCCCGGCCGAGCCGCAGGAGAACCTGCTGTACTTCATCGAGAAGAACGCGCCGTTGCTGGAGCCGTGGCAGCGCGAGGTGGTGCGCATCGTGCGCAAGGTCGCGCAGTACTTCTACCCGCAGCGCCAGACGCAGGTGATGAACGAGGGCTGGGCCACCTTCTGGCACTACACCCTGCTCAACACCCTGTATGACGAGGGCCTGCTGGCCGACGGCTTCATGATCGAATGGCTGCAGTCGCACACCAACGTGGTGTTCCAGCCGCCCATCGGCCACCGGGCCTACAGCGGCATCAATCCGTATGCGCTGGGCTTCGCGATGTACACCGACCTGCGGCGCATCTGCGAGAAGCCTACCGATGAGGACAGGCGCTGGTTCCCCGACCTGGCCGGCAGCCCCTGGCAGTCCTCGCTGGACTACGCCATGCGCAACTTCAAGGACGAGAGCTTCATCGGCCAGTTCCTCTCGCCCAAGCTGATGCGCGACTTCCGCTTCTTCGCGGTGGCCGACATGGAGGACGAGCCCGAACTGGAGGTGTCCGCCATCCATGACGACAGCGGCTACCGGCAGCTGCGCGAATCGCTCTCGCGCCAGTACGACCTGAACCACCGCGAGCCCAACATCCAGGTGTGGAGCGTGAACCTGCGCGGCGACCGTGCGCTGACGCTGCGCCACACGCAGCACAACGACCGGCCCCTGAACAAGGAGGCCAACGAGGTGCTCAAGCACGTGGCCCGCCTCTGGGGCTTCGACGTGCACCTGGAAAGCGTCGACAGCCGCGGGCACGTCACCCGCTACAAGGCGGCCTCCCCGGGCTGAAGGGGACGGAAGCCTCAGCTGGTGCTGGTCACCCGCACCAGCGCCTCGATGGCCAGCGGGTAGCCCTTCACGCCCAGGCCCACGATGATGCCGCGCGCCGCCGGCGAGATGTAGGAGTGGTGGCGGAAGGACTCGCGCGCATGCACGTTGGAGATGTGCAGCTCGATGAGCGTGACGCTGGCGCCCTTGATCGCGTCGTGCAGCGCGATCGAGGTGTGCGTGTAGGCGCCCGGGTTCATCACCACGCCCAGCATGCGGCCGGCGGCGATCTCGCGGCCCGCCTCGTGGATCCAGTCGATCAGCTGGCCTTCGTGATTGGACTGGCGGCAGTCCACCTCCACGCCCAGGGCCTGGCCGGCATCCCGGCACATCTTCTCCACGTCGGCGAGCGTCTCATGGCCATAGGTGGCCGGCTCGCGGGTGCCGAGGAGGTTGAGGTTGGGGCCGTTGAGGACGAGGATCTTCTTCATGATGGGCGCAAGGGGATGGTTGTGCAGCGCCTAGTACTGTAGCTGCGCCACGGCCCGCAGCTCCTCGGGCGTGGTGCTGCCGAAGCCGAAGAACTCCAGGTAGGCCGGGATCATCTCGAAGAGCATGTCGGTGCCCACCTGCACGATGCAGCCCTTGTCCCTGGCGGCGCGCAGCAGCGGCGTGTACTCCGACTTCATCACCACCTCGCCCACCAGCGCATCGGGCGAGATGCGGGCCACGTCGAAGGGCAGCGGGTCGCCCTGCTTCATGCCCAGCGGCGTGGCGTTGACCACCACGTCGAAGCCGGCCGGATCCTTCGAGCCGGTGCCCACCTTGAGGTTGGGGTAGTAGCTGTGCAGCCGCGCGGCCAGCGCCGCTTCCGAGGCGGCGTTCAGGTCGAACAGCGCCAGCTCGGCCACGCCGGCGGCCGCGAGCGAAGCGGCGATGGCGGAACCGACCCCGCCCGCGCCCGACACCAGGACCCGCGCGCCCTCCAGCGAGCGCCCCTTGCGCTGCACGCCGCGCACGAAGCCGGCCCCGTCGAACTGATCGCCCAGCAGGGTGCCGTCCGGCCGCAGCAGGATGGCATTGCAGGCGCCGGCGATGCGTGCCGTGGTGCTGACCTCGTCCACCAGGCCCATGGTCGTGACCTTGTGCGGCATGGTCACCAAGGCGCCGCGCAGGTTGGTGAGCCGGGCGAGGGACTTGAGCACCTGCGCATAGTCGTCCGGCCTGACCCCCATGGGCATCACCACCGCATCGATGCCGTGGGCCTCGAACCAGGGGTTGTAGATCATCGGCGCCTTGAAGGACTCCGTGGGATAGCCCAGGTGGGCGATGAGGGTGGTCTTGCCGCTGATCATGGTGGGCTTTGCTGCTGCGCTGTTCGAAACTCCGATGCAGCACTTTACGAACGCCCTGCCCCTCGTGCCAGCGATCCGCAGCCCAGGCCGTTCACTCAGCGAACTCGCCAGATCGATGATCGACCCTTTCGCGGGTTCGCCCGGCAGCAGTGGCTCAGTTGGCCATCGTGGGGTTGCGCTTTTCTTCCAGCATCCGCTGCTGCGCCAGCACCGGCTGGCACTCCTTGCGGTGCCGGTTCGCGGCCTGGTCGCACAGGTCCACCCGGCAGCGCGAGGCCGCGATGTAGCTCAGGGCTTCGCAGCGGGCGAAGAGTGCAGCCGCGGGCTCGGGCCGGGCAGCAGGCGGCGCGGCCGGCTGCTCGGGCCGGGGAGCAGGAAGCGCGGGCGCCTTCGTGGCGGCGAGGGGCGGCGGCACGATCGCGGGCTGGGCGGGCCCGGATGGCGCAGCCCTCGCCCGAGCGGCGACGATCGATTCACCCGGGGCCAGGGCCTCGGCGGCCGTGGGCGGCGGCTCGGCCGGAGCGGCAGCCACGGGGAGCGGCACAGGCGGTGGCGGCTGCTCCACTTCACCCGCCACCTGGCGGTGAGGGACATCGCTCGCCGAGGCCGCTTGCACCGGGCTGCTGCCGAGCTTGTCGCCGCCCTGCCAGAGCCCGCTGCCGATCAGCAGCCAGGCGAGCGCCGCGGCCACCAGCAGGAAGAGGGAAGCCAGTCCGACGCCGATGCCCCGCCGCGCCGCAGGCGCGTGGGGCAACTGCATGGGCGGCATCAGCGGCGAGGGCGGGCCAGGAGAAGCGAACGCGACGAGCGCCGAAGGCATGTCATCGGGCAGCGGTGCGGGCGCCGTGGCCGGCTTCGGCGCCGTGCGCACGGCCGGCAGGGGCGCGATGCACTCGATGCAGAACTTCGCAATCGACCGGTTCTCGGTGCCGCACGCGGGGCAGACGATCGCCATCAGAAGTCGCCAGCGCCCCGCAACACGGCGCCACTCTGCGCGGCCACGAGATTGGGCTGGGTGGCCAGCAGCAGCACGGCCTGGTGCGCGGTACGGCCTGCGTTCTTGGTATGCGCGATCACGGCCTGCCACTCGGCGCTGAGCACTTCGCGCGAGGATTCGGCTGGTTGGCGCAGCAGCGTCTGCGCAACGTCCACCAGCGCGGACGCGGCGGATAGGCAAAGGCTGGTGGCCTCGTGGGCCGGCGTGCCCGCCGGCACACCCCAGCCCGAAGCACCATCGCGTTTGCCCATCACCTGTTCGATGGCGATCAGGGCACGCTCGAGCATGGCACGGTCGGACAAGGTGTTCATCGGCGGAAGCGGAAATGGCGAGTCTGCAGGAAGCGGACGATGCTGCCATTGGGCGATGTCAATCTTATGTGCATTTAGACACGTTTGGAAACTAAAGTTTGGTATTGGCATTCGCCTGCGCCGGCTGACGCAAATGGCGCAGCGCCCCGCTGCGACACCTTGGCGCCGTATAGTGCCCGGCACATTCATCAACGTTTATTGCATCCACCCATGAAGACTCGTGCTGCCGTCGCCTGGAAATCCGCCGCCCCCCTGACCATCGAGACCGTCGACCTGGAAGGCCCGCGCGAGGGCGAGGTGCTGGTGGAAATCAAGGCCACCGGCATCTGCCACACCGACTACTACACGCTCTCGGGCGCCGACCCCGAAGGCATCTTCCCGGCCATCCTGGGCCACGAGGGCGCCGGCATCGTGGTGGACGTGGGCCCGGGCGTGACCACGCTCAAGAAAGGCGACCACGTCATCCCGCTCTACACGCCCGAGTGCCGCACCTGCAAGTTCTGCCTCTCGCGCAAGACCAACCTGTGCCAGAAGATCCGCGGCACCCAGGGCAAGGGCCTGATGCCCGACGGCAGCAGCCGCTTCAGCATCGACGGCCAGCCCATCTTCCACTACATGGGCACCTCCACCTTCAGCAACTACACGGTGGCGCCGGAGATCTCGCTGGCCAAGATCCGCGAGGACGCGCCCTTCGACAAGGTCTGCTACATCGGCTGCGGCGTGACCACCGGCATCGGCGCCGTGATCTTCACCGCCAAGGTGGAAGCCGGCGCCAACGTGGTGGTGTTCGGCCTGGGCGGCATCGGCCTGAACGTGATCCAGGGCGCGAAGATGGTGGGGGCCGACAAGATCATCGGCGTGGACATCAACCCCGCCCGACAGGAGATGGCCCGCAAGTTCGGCATGACGCACTTCATCAACCCCAAGGAAGTGCCCAACGTGGTCGATGCCATCGTGCAGCTGACCGACGGCGGCGCCGACTACAGCTTCGAGTGCATCGGCAACACGCAGGTGATGCGCCAGGCGCTGGAGTGCACGCACAAGGGCTGGGGCCGCAGCATCATCATCGGCGTGGCCGAGGCTGGCGCCGAGATCAGCACCCGCCCCTTCCAGCTGGTGACCGGCCGCAAGTGGGAAGGCTCGGCCTTCGGCGGCGCACGCGGCCGCACCGACGTGCCGAAGATCGTCGACTGGTACATGGAGAACAAGATCAACATCGACGACCTGATCACCCACACCATGCCGCTGGAGAAGATCAACGAGGGCTTCGACCTGATGAAGCGCGGCGAGTCGATCCGCGGCGTCGTCATCTACTGACATGCAGGCCCAGCACCGCATCCGCGCCGGCGTGCTCGAGGTGGCCTACCACGAGGCCGGGCCGGCGGATGGCCCGCCGGTGGTGCTGATGCATGGCTTTCCCTACGACATCCACGCCTATGCCGAGGTAGCGCCGCTGCTGGCGGCCAAGGGCTGCCGCGTCGTCGTGCCCTACATGCGCGGCTACGGCGGCACGCGCTTCCTCGACGACGCGACGCCGCGCTCGGGCGAGCAGGCGGCTTTCGGCGCCGACCTGCTGGCTCTGCTGGACGCTCTGAAAATGGAGCGCGCGGTGCTGGCCGGCTACGACTGGGGCGGCCGCGCCTGCTGCGTGGTGGCGGCCATGTGGCCGCAGCGCTGCGCGGGACTGGTCTCCTACAACAGCTACAACATCCAGAACATCGCGCGGGCCATGGAGCCGGACACGCCGGAAAACGAGCGGCGCCTCTGGTACCAGTACTACTTCCACAGCGAGCGCGGCCGGGCCGCGCTGGAGAAGGACCGGCGCGCCGTCGCCCGGCTGCTGTGGCAGCTGTGGTCCACCAGCTGGCGCTTCGACGACGCGACCTTCGAGCGCAGCGCCGCGGCATTCGACCATCCGGACTTCGTCGAGGTGGTCATCCACTCCTACCGCCACCGCTTCGGCCTGGTGCCGGGCGATCCGGCCTATGCCGAGATCGAGGCCTGCCTGGCGCAGCAGCCGGCCATCGGCGTGCCCAGCATCACCTTCGACGGCGAGGACGACGGCGTGCGGCTGCCCGCCGACGCCTCGCAGCACGCCACGAAATTCACCGGTACGCGCTCGCACCGCATCGTGCCTGGCGCCGGCCACAACCTGCCGCAGGAAAAGCCGCAGCTCTTCGCCGACGCGGTGATGGAGCTGGTGGCCGGACGATCCGCATGAGCTTCCAGAACTTCAAGACCCTGTCCTCCCACCGCTGCTTCGGCGGCACGGTGAGCTTCCACGAGCACGACTCGCGCGAGATCGGCCTGCCGATGCGCTTCTCGATCTTCATGCCGCCTCAGGCCGATGCCGGCCAGCCGGTGCCGGCCCTGCTCTACCTCGCGGGCCTGACCTGCACCGAAGAGACCTTCATGGTCAAGGCCGGCGCCCAGCGCCTGGCGGCCGAGCTGGGCCTGGCGCTGATCGCACCCGACACCAGCCCCCGCGGCCCGGCGGTGGAAAGCCTGCCGGGGGCCAGGGACAGCTGGGATTTCGGCATCGGCGCCGGCTTCTACCTCGACGCCACCCAGGCACCCTGGGACACCCACTGGCGCATGGAAAGCTGGATCGTCGGCGAGCTGCTGCCCGGCCTGGTGCAGCAGTACGGGCTTGACGACAAGCGCCTGGGCATCTTCGGCCATTCGATGGGCGGCCACGGGGCACTCACGCTGGCGCTGCGGCATCCGGGGCGCTTCCGCTCGGTGTCGGCCCTGGCGCCCATCTGCGCACCCACCGAGTGCCCCTGGGGCATCAAGGCCTTCACCGGCTACCTGGGCGCCGACCCGGCCGACTGGCTGCCGCACGACGCGAGCGCGCTGATGCAGTCGCAGACCGCGGCGCCCTATCCCGGCGGCATCCTGGTCGACCAGGGCCTGGCCGACCAGTTCCTCGCCGCCCAGTTGCACCCGGAGCGCCTGGAAGCCGCCTGCCGCGCCGTCGGCCAGCCGCTGACGCTGCGGCGCCACGAAGGCTACGACCACGGCTACTACTTCATCCAGACGGTGATGGCCGACCACCTCGCCCACCACGCGCGGGAACTGGCGCGCCAAACGTAAAAGAATGAACCCGCCGGACGGCCGCCGCCTCTGAAGACCCACGCCCGGCCCGGCTTGCGGAACCTTTTCGCGCTTTGCGCTGAAACCGTTTACAAAGAAAAGTAAAGCTGACCCCGGCACCCGGCTTGCTTGCCACGCGACTCCCTATGATGGCGCGCTCTCACCGAAGGTAACATTTCGTGTCAATGGTTCAGCTGGCGCTGAAGCGCCCGTACACCTTCATCGTCATGGCGATGCTCATCGTCCTGGCGACGCCCTTCGTGCTGATGCGGATGGCGACGGACATCTTCCCGGAAATCAACATTCCGGTGATCAGCATCATCTGGAACTACGGCGGCCTGCCGGCCCAGGAAATGGGCCAGCGCATCTCCGGCCAGTCCGAGCGGGGCCTGACCACCACGGTGAGCGACATCGAGCACATCGAGTCGCAGTCGCTCGCGGGCATCAGCATCATCAAGGTCTTCTTCCAGCCCAACGCCAACATCGAGACGGCGCTGGCGCAGGTGGTGGCATCGATGCAGGTGCAGGTGCGCCAGCTGCCGCCGGGCATCACGCCGCCGCTGGTGATCAAGTACTCGGCCTCGAGCATCCCGGTGGTGCAGCTGGCGCTGTCCAGCCCCACGCGGGCGGAGAACTCGCTGTTCGACGCGGCGGTGAACCAGCTGCGGCCGCAGCTCATCACGGTGCCGGGGGCGGCGGTGCCCTTCCCCTACGGCGGCAAGAACCGGCTGATCTCGGTGGACCTGGACATGCAGGCGCTGCAGGCGCGCGGCCTGTCGCCGGCGGACGTGGTCAATGCCATCAACGCGCAAAACCTGATCCTGCCTTCGGGCACGGCCAAGATGGGCGCGCTGGAATACAACGTGCGCATGAACGGCTCGCCGGACGAGCTGTCCGGCCTGAACGACCTGCCGGTGCGCACGGTGAACGGCGCGACCGTGTACCTGCGCGACGTGGCCTACGTGCGCGACGGCTTCTCTCCGCAGACCAACATCGTGCGCCAGGACGGCGTGCGCGGCGTGCTGATCTCGGTGCTCAAGAACGGCGGCGCGTCCACGCTGGACATCGTCTCCAACATCCTCGATTTGCTGCCGCGCGCGGCGCAGTCGATGCCGCAGGACATCAAGATCACGCCGCTGTTCGACCAGTCGGTGTTCGTGAAGGCGGCCGTCAAGGGCGTGGTGCTCGAGGCCATCATCGCCGCCGCTCTGACCGCGGCGATGGTGCTGCTGTTCCTGGGCAACTGGCGCAGCACCCTCATCATCGGGCTGACCATCCCGCTGTCGATCCTGGCCTCGATCCTGGCGCTCTACTCGCTGGGCGAGACGCTCAACCTCATGACGCTGGGCGGGCTGGCGCTCTCGGTGGGCATCCTGGTGGACCAGGCGATCGTGACCATCGAGAACATCGAGCGCCACCTGCACATGGGAACGCCGCTGGAAGAGGCCATCCTGGTGGGCGCGGGCGAGATCGGGCCGGCGGCCTTCGTCTCCACGCTGTGCATCTGCATCGTGTTCGTGCCCATGCTGTTCCTCTCGGGCGTGGCGCGCTTCCTCTTCGTGCCGATGGCCGAGGCGGTGATCTTCGCGATGCTGGCCTCCTACATCCTGTCGCGCACGCTGGTGCCCACGCTGGTCATGCTGCTCATGCGCAAGGACCCGCATGCCAAGGAAGACCCGAACGCGCGCCCGAGCGCGCTGCAGCGTATCTACCGCAGCTTCGACCGCCGCTTCGAGCTGGTGCGGCGCGCCTACACGCTGCTGCTGTCGGCGCTGCTGGCGCGGCGCGGGCCCTTCATCGCCGTCTTCCTGGGCTTCTGCCTGCTGTCCACGCTGCTCTTCCCGGTGCTGGGGCGCGACTTCTTCCCCAGCGTGGACTCGGGCCAGATCCGGCTGCACATGCGCGCCGCCACCGGCACCCGCATCGAGGAGACCGCGCGCCTGGCCGACAAGGTGGAGGCAGCCATCCGCGAGATGATCCCCAAGGAGGAGCTGGAGACCATCCTCGACAACCTGGGCGTGCCCAACAGCGGCATCAACCTGTCGTACAGCAACGCCGGCACCATCGGCACGCTGGACGGCGAGATCCTGATGTCGCTCAAGGACGGCCACCGGCCCACCGAGGAGCTGGTGTCCATGCTGCGCGCCGAGCTGCCCAAGCGCTTCCCGGGCGTGGAGTTCTTCTTCCAGCCGGCGGACATCGTCACGCAGATCCTCAACTTCGGCCTGCCCGCCGCCATCGACGTGCAGTTCGCCGGCAACGACATCCAGGGCAACGCGGCCCGCGCGGCCGAGCTGGCCAAAGCCATCCGCAAGATCCCCGGCGCGGTGGACGTGCATGTGCACCAGCGCCTGGACGGCCCCGCGCTCAACCTCAACATGGACCGCACGCGGCTGCAGCAGCTGGGGCTGTCGGCGCAGAACGTGGGGCAGAACGTGCTCATCGCGCTCTCGGGCAGCTCGCAGACGCAGCCGGCCTTCTGGCTGAACCCGGCCAACGGCGTGGTCTACAGCGTGGCGGTGCAGACGCCGCAGTACAAGGTCGACTCGCTGGATTCGCTGCTGGGCATCCCGGTGGGCGCGGGCGGCGCGGCGGCGGCCACTCAGGCGCCGCAGCTGCTGGGCAACCTGGTGGAAGCCGGCGCCGGCCGCCTGCCCCAGGTGGTGTCGCGCTACAACATCCAGCCGGTGATCGACGTGTACGTGAGCGTGCAGGGCACCGACCTGGCCAGCGTGGCCTCCAAGGTGCGCGCCGAGATCGAGGCCATCAAGCCCAAGCTAGCGCGCGGCAACAGCGTGACGCTGCGCGGGCAGGTGGAAACCATGCAGTCCTCCTTCCTCGGCCTGGGCGTGGGCCTGGCGATGGCGATCGTGCTGGTGTACCTGCTCATCGTGGTCACCTTCCAGTCGTGGCTGGACGCGGCGATCATCATCACCGCCCTGCCGGCCGCACTGGCGGGCATCGCCTGGATGCTCTTCCTCACCGGCACCACGCTGAGCGTGCCGGCGCTCACCGGCGCGATCATGACCATGGGCGTGGCCACGGCCAACAGCATCCTCCTGGTGTCCTTCGCGCGCGAGCGCCTGCATGCGGGCGCGCCGCCGCTGTCGGCCGCGCTGGAGGCCGGCGCCACCCGCATCCGCCCGGTGCTCATGACCGCGCTGGCCATGATCATCGGCATGATCCCCATGGCCCTGGGCCTGGGCGAAGGCGCCGAGCAGAACGCGCCGCTGGGCCGCGCGGTGATCGGCGGCCTGATCTTCGCCACCGTGTCCACGCTGCTGTTCGTGCCCGCCGTGTTCGCCGGCATCCACAGCGCCCTGGCGCGCCGCCGCGCGGCCCGCGCCATCCCCCCTTCGGCCGGCGGACCCGCCGCGCCCCTTCCCCTGGAGAGTTGATCACCATGTCGCAACGCCACGAGGCCTTGGGCATCCATCCCATCGGCGCCACCGACGGCGAGGACGGAACCCCGACCGAAGACCTGGTGCGCCGCCGCCAGGTGCTGCGCCGCGCGCGCATCGCCGCGGTCGTCGTGCTGGTGGTGCTGGCGCTGGGCAGCGCGCGCATCGTCGCCATGCGCATGGCCAACGCCCGCACGCTGGACGCCGCCTCGGCCGAGCATGCCGTGCTCTACGTGCGCGTGGCCTCGCCGCAGACGCCCAAGGCCGGCCAGACGCTGACGCTGCCCGGCACGCTGCAGGGCTACGTGCAGTCGCCCATCGCGGCGCGCGCCAGCGGCTACCTCAAGCGCTGGACCAAGGACATCGGCAGCCGCGTGCAGAAGGGCGAGCTGCTGGCCGAGATCGAGACGCCGGAAATCGACGAGCAGCTCTCTCAGGCCGTGGCCGCGCGCAACCAGGCCGCCGCCACGCTGGAGCTGGCGAAAAGCACCGTGGTGCGCTGGGAGGCGCTGCGCAAGAAGGACGTGGTCTCGCAGCAGGAGCTGGACGAGCGCCGCAGCGCAGTCGCCTCGGCCACCGCCAACCTGGCGGCCGCCGATGCCAACGTGCAGCGCCTGAAGCAGACCGAAGGCTTCAAGCGCGTGGTGGCGCCCTTCTCGGGCGTGATCACGCGGCGCAACGTGGACGTGGGCGACCTGATCGACGCCGGCTCGGGCGGCGGCGGCCGCGCGCTGTTCCAGCTGGCGCAGACCGATCCGCTGCGCGTGTACATCAACGTGCCGCAGTCCTACGCCCAGATGGTCAAGGCCGGCCAGCAGGTGGTGGTGACGCAGGCCGAACTGCGCGGCCAGACCTTCCAGGGCGAGGTGGCGCGCACCTCGGGCGCCATCGACACCACCACCCGCATGATGCAGGTGGAGGTGAGCCTGCCCAACCGCGACGGCATCCTGCTGCCGGGCGCCTACGTGCAGGTGTCGCTGCCGCTAGCGGCCAGCCAGACCCTCACCGTGCCGGGCAACGCGCTCATCTTCCGTGCCGAGGGCACGCGGGTCGCAGTGGTGGACGGCGAAGGCAAGGTCAAGCTGCGCCCCGTGACGCTGGGCCGCTACCTGGGCGAGGCGGTGGAGGTGGTCGATGGCCTGGCCGCCACCGACCGCGTGGTGCTCAACCCGCCGGACTCGCTGGCGGACGGCGACGCGGTGAGCATCGCCAAGGAGGCGGCGTGACGCCTGCGGCCACGCGCCTGCTTCGCGGGGCCATCGCGCTGGGCGTGAGCGCCCTCCTGGCAGCCTGCGCCGTCGGCCCCGACTACCAGAAGCCCGCCGCACCGGCCGACCTGCCGGTGAGCTGGAAGCTGGAGGCGCCCTGGCGCGAGAGCGCCCCACGCGACGCCGACGACAAGAGCGCCTGGTGGCAGCGCTACGGCGACAAGCGGCTGGACGGCCTGATGCAGCAGGCACAGGCGAACAACGCCACGCTGGCGGTGGCCTCGGCCCGCCTCTCGCAGGCGCGCGCCTCGCTCGATGCCGCCGGCGCCGCCCAGTACCCGCAGCTGGCGGCGGGCGGCCGCGCCACGCGCTTGAAGATCTCGGCCAACCGTCCGCTCACCAACTACGCCGTGACCAACCAGTCGACGGTGCAGGACGACTTCGCGCTCTCGCTGGTTGCCAGCTACGAGATCGATCTCGTCGGCCGCGTGCGCCGCAGCGTCGAGGCGGCCACCGCCACCGCGCAGCAGGCCGAGGCCGACTACCAGAACACACGGCTCATCCTCGGCGCCGACCTGGCGGCCGCCCACTTCGCGCTGCGCGCCACCGACATCGAGCTGGACGTGGTGACCCGCTCCATCGACCTGCAGCGCCGGGCGCTGGACCTGGTGAGCGCGCGGCACGAACTGGGCGCGGTGTCGGGCCTGGACGTGGCACAGCAGCAGGCACTGCTGGACAACACCCTGACGCAGGTGGACGTGCTCAAGCGCCAGCGCGGCCTGTACCAGGACGCGATCGCCACGCTGGTCGGCACGCCCGCGCCGGCCTTCGAGCTGGCGCCCGACATCACGCCGCTGGTGCCGCCGCCCATTCCGCTGGGCCTGCCCTCGGACCTGCTGGAGCGCCGCCCGGATGTGGCCTCGGCCGAGCGCGCCATGGCCGCGGCGAACGCGCAGATCGGCGTGGCCACCGCGGCCTTCTATCCCAGCATCTCGCTGCTGCCCACGGTGGGCGTGGACAGCAACCGCATCGGCGCGATCTTCGATGCCAACAGCGTGCTGTGGTCGCTGGGCGTGTCGGCCACGCAGGTGCTCTTCGACGGCGGCCGCATCCGCGCCAACGTCGACTTCAGCAAGGCCGGCTACGAGGCCACGGTGGCCAACTACCGCCGCGTGGTGCTGCAGGCCATGCAGGAAGCGCAGGACGGCATCACCGGCCTGGCCGCGCTGGACCGCGCGAGCGCCCAGTCGCTCAACGCGGTGGCGGCGGCGCGGCGCGTGCTGGACATGGCGGCCGCGCGCTACGAAGGCGGCGCAGCCAACTTCCTGGACGTGATCACCGCGCAGCAGGCGCTGCTGAACATCGAGCGGCAATCCGCGCAGCTGCGCGGCCAGCAGTTGGCGGTGTCGGTGTTCCTCATCAAGGCACTGGGCGGCGACTGGTGCGGCGATGGTGCCGCCAGCGCCGCTAGAACAGACTGCCCTGCCCCTGGGCCGCAGGTGGTCGGAACGCGCTGAGGTCCATCGCGATGCGCTCGCGGTTGAAGCCGATGCGCCGCGTCGCCTTCTCGAAGCGTTGCGCGATCAGCTCGGACCAGGTGCCGGTGCCCTTCATGCGGGTCTCGAAGCTGGCGTCGTAGTCCTTGCCGCCGCGCATCTCGCGGATGCGGCTCATGACGCGGTCAGCCCGCTGCGGGTAGTGCACCTGCAGCCATTCCCTGAACAGCGGCGCCACCTCCCAGGGCAGGCGCACCACGTTGTAGAAGGCGCTGCGCGCGCCTGCCTCCCAGGCGGCTTCGAGCACCTGCTCCATGTCCTCGTTGACGAAGGGAATCTGCGGCGAGGCGCTCACGCCCACCGGCACGCCCGCCTCCGCCAGCGTGCGGATGGTGCGCAGGCGCCGGTGCGGCGCGGCGGCGCGGGGCTCCAGCTTGCGGGCGAGCTCGCCATCCAGCGTGGTGATCGTGACGTAGACGGCCGCCAGCTTCCTGGCGGCCATGGGCGCGATCAGGTCCAGGTCCAGCTCCACCGCGCTCGACTTGGTGACCAGCGCAAAGGGGTGGTGGCATTCGGCGAGCAGCTCGATCACCGATCGCGTGAGCCGCAACTCGCGCTCGATGGGCTGGTAGCAGTCGGTGGCGGTGCCGATGGCGATCTGGCTGGGCTGGTAGCCGCGCCTGGACAGTTCGGCGCGCAGCACCTCGACGATGTTGCGCTTGGCGATGAGCTTGGTCTCGAAGTCCAGGCCCGGCGAGAGGTTGAGGTAGCTGTGCGTGGGCCGCGCGAAACAGTAGATGCAGCCGTGCTCGCATCCGCGATAGGGGTTGAGCGAGCGGTCGAAAGGCACGTCGGGCGAGTCGTTGGCGCTCAGCACCGACTTCGCGTCCTCGAAGCGCACCTCGGTCTGTAGGGGCGGGGCTTCGGCCTCCTCGGCCTGGGTCTCGTCCAGGGTGCCCCAGCCGTCGTCGTAGGTGTCGCGCTCCTCGATGGAGAAGCGGTGCGGCAGACGGCTGGCCGCGCCACGGCCCTTGATGGCGTGCAAGGGGATCTTGACTTCGGAGGGCATGGGGTTCGATCAACAAAGACTGTTAATTCATACAGTATCACGGGCACAGAATACTTGCACCGCTTCTTTCATTTCTTTCTTGACAGAAATTTCGGAAGACCTAGACTCCGAGCCATGGAACTCACTGATATCCAACGCAAGTTCGTCCTACACTGGGGCGAGATGGGCTCCATGTGGGGCGTCAACCGCACGGTGTCGCAGATCCACGCCCTGCTCTTCACGCGCGGCAAGCCCATGCATGCCGAGGAACTCTCCGAGACGCTGAACGTGGCGCGCTCCAACGTGAGCAACAGCCTGAAGGAACTGCAGGCCTGGAACCTGGTGCGTGTCACCCATGTGCTGGGCGACCGGCGCGACTACTTCGAGACCAGCGTCGACGTGTGGGAGCTGTTCCGCACCGTGGTGCGCGAGCGCAAGGAGCGCGAGTTCGACCCCACCATCCGCGTGCTGCGCGAACTGGTGGCCAGCCCCGACTTCCAGAAGGAACCGGCCGACAGCCAGGACCGCATCCGCTCCACCCTCGAACTGATGACCCGCCTGGCCACCTGGGCCGACGAGATGCTGCGGCTGTCGCCGGGCACGTTGGAGAAGGTGCTGAGCCTGGGGGCGAGCATCCAGCGCTTCGTGCGCGGCGGTGCCAACGGCGGCGCGCCCGACGAGCGTCCGGACCCGAATCAATCGGGCCTGCCCATGATCTGAAGGGCGGGCTTTTTTTTGCGATTGCGTTTCTGTTTTGACTGAAATATCGAAATGAAGGAGATCAAGATGCCCAGCGTGCTACGTCCCGCGCTCTACGCCACGCCCGAACAGGCTGCGCCAGTCACCCGTGCCCAGACACGCGACTACTTCACCGAGGTCGCCGAGGATTACCGCGCCTGGAGCCCCAGCTACAACATGCACTTCGGCTTCTGGCGCCTGGGCCTGAATCCGCTGCGCCGCGAAGGCATGCTGGTGGAGATGAACCGGGTCGTCGGCCGCGCGCTGCACCTGGACCTTCCGGCGGACGGACCGAGCCGGCGCTGCGTCGTCGACCTGGGCTGCGGCGCAGGCGCCACGGCCCGCACGCTGGTCGGCGAGCACGCCGGGCTGTACGCGGTGACGGTGACCAACGTGCCGGTGCAGAACCGCATCGCCGCCAGGCTCGACGCCCAGGCCGGCGTCGCCGAACGCATGGCGCATGTCGAGGCCGACTACACCCGCACCGGCCTTCCGGCTGCCCAGGCCGATGGCGCCTGGGCCGTCGAAAGCGCCTGCTACGCGCAGGGCTCGGACAAGGCGGACTTCGCGCGCGAGGCAGCGCGGCTGCTCAAACCCGGCGCGCGCCTGGCGGTGGTGGACGGCTTCCTGCTGCGCCGCGAGCCCAGCCGGCTCGGCGGCTGGCTGCATCGCCTGTGGGCCGACAGCTGGGCCGTGCCCACCCTGGCGGTGCGCGACGACTTCGTGAAGGCGCTGGCGGCCAGCGGCTTCGAGGACATCCAGGTGCGCTCGCTGCGCTGGCGCGTGGCGCCGACTGCGCTGCACATCCCCGTGCTGGCGACCCGCTTCACGCTGGCCGAACTGTGGAAGGCGCGCGGTCGGCTCAGCCCCTGGCGCCGCAAGCACATCGTGGCCAGCTACTGCGCGCTGCTGCTGGGCATGTTCTGGCGCGACTTCGACTACTGCATGGTGACGGCGACCCGGCGCGCCGACTGACGAAAGTGACGAGGAGAAGAGAGACGATGCATTCCAGGAATGAGGAAGGCGCTTCGCGCGCCGCCGCACTCACGTCCGAAGCCGGGCAGGCAGCCGAGCCGGCCCGCACCCTGCCCTTCAGCAAGCTTTGGCCGGTGCTCGCCGGCGCAGCGGTCGCGCTGGTGCTCCGGGTGGCCTTCTCGGGCATGCCGGGCCAACGCTTCTCGGCCATGCTCGGCTCCTTCATCTATCTCGCGCCGGCGCTGTGCGGCGCGGTCACGGTCTACGTGGCCGAGCGAACGCAGCGGCGAAGCTGGAGCTACTACTTTTCCGCGCCACTGCTTTCGACCTCGCTGTTCGTCCTGGGCACGCTGCTCGTGTACATCGAGGGCCTGATCTGCGCCGTGATCATCATCCCGATGTTCGCGCTCCTGGGTGGCCTGGGCGGACTGGTGATGGGCATCGTGTGCCGCGTCACCGACTGGCCCAGGCGCGCGCTCTACAGCTTTGCGGTGCTCCCGCTGGCCCTGGGCGCGATCGAGCCGCAGTTTCCCAACCCCGAGCAGCTGTCCGCCACCACGCGGACCGTGTTCATCGCGGCGCCGCCCGAGCGCGTGTGGCAGGAGATCAACCATGCGACGGACATCCGGCCGGGCGAAGTGGGCGACGCCTGGGCCTACCGCATCGGCGTGCCCATGCCGGTGGCCGGCGTGACCGAGCCCACGGCCGAGGGCCTGGTGCGCCGTGTCCAGTGGCAGAAGCAGGTGCACTTCGAGGAGCTGATCACCGAGTGGGAGCCGGCACGGCGCATTCGCTGGCGCTACCGCTTCTCGCCCGACTCCTTCCCGGCCGGCGCGCTGGACGACCATGTGGTCATCGGCGGCCACTACTTCGACCTTCGGGACTCGGCCTATACCCTCAACCCGCGCGACGGCGGCACCGAGTTGCGCCTGGACGTGAGCTGGCGCGTGAGCACCCGATTCAACTGGTACGCCGATCCGGTCGCGCGCTTCCTGCTCGGCGACTTCTCCGAGCACATCCTGCGCTTCTACAAGGACCGCAGCGAAGCGGCCGTCGCCGCCGCAATGTCCCCGGGCCTGGGAGAAAACTGAGGTGGCGATCACAATCGCCCCCATGCCGCGCCGCCCCGAAAACGTCTACCCGCGCTACCACGCGCACGTCTACTTCGGCCCCGACTCCGTGGAGCAGGCGCGCGCCCTGCGCGAGCAGGCCATCGCCAGCGGGCTGCCGGCCGCCATCGGGCGCTTCCACGAGAAGAACGTCGGCCCGCATCCGCACTGGAGCTTCCAGCTGGCCTTCGACAGTGCCGACTTCGACACCGTGATCGGCTGGCTGGACGCGCAGCGCCAGGGCCTGGACGTGCTGGTGCACGGCGATACCGGCGACGACTACGCAGACCACACCGCCCACGCCATGTGGCTGGGACATGAAGCCACGCTGGACACCAGCATGTTCAAGCGCCCGGCGACCTGACAGCCGCCGGGCCCCGGGTCTATCGCCGCATCCGGCCCCGTTTGCCCACCGACGACGCGCGCTTGCCGCCAGCCGGTCGCCGCGAACTGCCACCGCCCGAAGGCGCCCCCGGCGCGAGCGGCAAGCGCTCGCGCAGGAAGTCGATGAGCTCCTTCGCCACCTCGTTGCGCATGGCGCTCGAAGGATGCACCAGCACCACCCGCCGCTCCACCCGCGGCCGGGCCAACGGGCGCACCACCAGTTGCGGGTCGCGCAGCGAAGCGGTGTACAGGCGCGGCATCAGCCCCAGCGCCAGTCCGCCACGCACCAGCGCATAGAGGGTCTCCGAGTAACTCACCCGATAGGGCTCGGCACCCTGCGCGAACTGCGCGCGCGCCGGAATGCCCAGCGCCGGCATGCTGCCGCTCTCGAAGAGCACCAGGCGCTCGTCGCCGACCGCCTCCCAGCCGACCTCCTCCAGGCCGGCCAATGCGTGGTCGTGCCGAAGCACCAGCACCAGCGGGTCGCGGAACAGCTCGACGCTGGCCAGGCCGCCGGGCGCCTCGGTGATCGCGGCCACCGCGAAGTCCAGCTGCCCGCTGCGCACTTCGGCCAGCAGGGTCGTCGACGGCGCATCGCGCCAGGCCAACTCCAGTTCGCGGCCGCTTTCTCGCAGGAAGCTGGCCACGGCGGTCGCCACGCCATCGGCGGCCGAGGGAATCACGCCGATGCGCACGAAGGCGCGGCCCCGCCGCACGGTGCTCTCGATGTCGCGCAGCGCCACGTCCACCGTGTTGACCAGGAAGTCGGTGCGCGCCAGCACCTCGGCGCCCACCGGTGTGAGCGCCAGGCTGTGGGTGGTGCGCGTGAGCAGCTCGGCGCCCAGCAGCTTCTCCATCTGCTTGATGGCATTGCTCAGTGCCGGCTGGGTGATGGCAAGGCGCTGGGCCGCGCGGCCGAAGTGCCCCTCCTCCACCAGCACCGAGAAGCACTGCAGCTGGCGCAGGGTGAGGGCACGCAGAGGCTGGGCGGTCATCGCTCATTCATCAGTTGGATGAATGAAATTATAGAAATTCAAAACTTCTCTTGAACAGACACACTGCCTAGACTTTGAGCATGTCCGCCTCCCCGCTCGACGAATTCCTGCGCGCCATCCCCAAGGTGGAACTGCACTGCCACCTCTTCGGCACCGTGCGCAAGGCCACCTTCGAGGCGCTCAACGCCCGAGCCGGCTCGCCGATCGCCCAGGAGGAAATCGAAGGCTTCTACACCCGCGGCGAGAAGCCGGTGGGCGTGCTGCGGGTGCTGCGCGCGCTGGATGCCGAACTGGTGCGCACCCCGGGCGACCTGTACCAGCTCACCTACGAATACCTGGAAGACGCCGCCAGTCACAACGTGCGCCACGCCGAATTCTTCTGGAACCCCACCGGTACGGTGCATGCCTCTGGCATCGCCTACCCGGCGGCGCAGGACGCCATCGTGCGGGCCATCCATGATGCGAGGCACGACCTGGGCATCCGCGGCAAGCTGATCGCCGCCATCGACCGCGAGGCCAGCCCCGAAGCGGCCGTCGAGATGGTCGACTGGGTGCTCGAACACCGCCGTGAAGAGGAAGTGATCGGCATCGGCATCGACTACCGCGAGAACGACCGTCCGCCGGAAATATTCCTGCAGGCCTACCGCCGCGCCCGCCAGGGCGGCCTGAAGACCACCGCCCACGCCGGCGAGTTCGGCATGCCCTGGACCAATGTGCGCACCGCCGTCGAGCTACTGCAGGTGGACCGCATCGACCACGGCTACACCGTGGTGGACCAGCCCGACTTCGCACGCGAATGCGCGCAACGCGGCCTGGTCTTCACCGTGGTGCCCACGAATTCCTATTACCTGCGCACCCTGCCGCCAGAGCGCTGGGCGCTGGACCACCCGATCCGAAAGATGCCGGGCCTGGGCCTGCGCATCCACCCCAACACCGACGACCCGACGCTGCACAAGGTCACGCCCACCCAGGCCTGGGCCATGATGGTGCGGGACTTCGGCTTCGGCATCGACGACCTGCGCGGCTTCATGCTCAACGGCCTGGACGGCGCCTGGATCGACGACAGCCGTCGCAGCAAATGGCGCAACGAATGGAGCGTCGAGTTCGACGCCCTCCGCGCAGGCTTCTCGCTCTAGACCCCGACCCCTTCCCTCTCCGGAAACCGAGCCCACCATGCCCACGATCAACAAGCCCCTCGCCCTGGCCGCACTGCTGGCCGCAGCCCTCCCCGGCGCCGCCTCCGCGCAGCCCGCCTGGCCCGCCGCCAAGCCCATCACGCTGATCGTGCCCTACTCGGCCGGCGGCAGCGTGGACTTCAACGCCCGCCTGGTGGCGACCAAGCTGGGCGAGCGGCTCAAGCAGTCGGTGGTGATCGAGAACGTGACCGGCGCCGGCGGCGCCATCGGCGTGGCCAAGGCGATCAACGCCGCGCCCGATGGCTACACGCTGGTGGCGGGGCCGGACAGCGCCATCGCCATTGGCAAGCTCATCAACCCAGCCGCCTTCAAGTTCGATCCGCTTAAGGACCTGGCGCCGGTGGGCATGCTCAACACCGCGCCGATGGTGCTGGTGGCGCGTCCGGGCCTGCCGGTGCAGAGCTACGCCGACCTGGTCAAGCTGGCCAAGGCCGCGCCCGGCAAGTACAACTACGCCACCTCGGGCGTGGGCACGGTGCTGCAGCTGGCCATGGAACTGCTCAAGGAAAAGAGCGGCATCTTCGTCACCCACATTCCCTACCGCGGCGGCGCGCAGATCGCCTCCGACGTGATCGGCAACCAGGTCGACCTGGCGATGCTGGTGAGTACCAGCGCCATCCCGCACGTGGCGGGCGGCCGCGTCAAGGCGCTGGGCGTGACCGGCGCCAAGCGGCTGGATGCCCTGCCCAACGTGCCGACCTTCGACGAGATGCCGGGCCTGAAGGGCTACTCGATGGTGAGCTGGACGGGCATCTTCGCGCCCGCGGCCACGCCGCCGGCCACCGTGAAGCGGCTGAACGAGGAGCTGAACGCGGTGCTGAAGGATCCGGAAGTGCGCGCCAAGCTGCAGGAGCAGGGGGCGGTGCCGGGCAGTGGCTCGGCGGAGGACCTGGGCCGCTTCGTGCAGGCCGAGTACGCCCGCAACCAGAAGATCGTCCAGTCGGCCAACATCAAGGAATGAAGCGGGGCCGCCCGGCCCCCTTCATCAGTTCTTCTCGTCTTCTTCTTCCGCGGGCCAGTCGCGGATGTAGGCCTTGAGCATCTTGTTCTCGAAGTTCTGGCTGTCCACCACGGCCTTGGCCACGTCGTAGAAGCTCACCACGCCCATCAGCATGCGCTTGTCCATGACCGGCATGTAGCGCGCGTGGCGCTCCAGCATGATGCGGCGGATCTCGTCCAGGTCGGTTTCCAGCGTGCAGGTGACGGGGTGGTCGTCCATGGCCTTGCGCACCAGGGTGCTCCCCACGCTGCCGCCATTGCCCACGATGGCCAGGATCACCTCGCGGAAGGTGAGCATGCCCACCAGGTCGCCGTGGTCCATCACCACCAGCGAACCGATGTCCTTGTCGGCCATGATGTTGACGGCATCCGCCAGAGGTTCGTCGGGCGTGATGGTGAAGAGCGTGTTGCCCTTCACACGCAGGATGTCGCTGACTTTCATGGGGTGTGCTCCTCTCTTGTGGGCTGATGCCGATTCAAATATAGCCCACAAATCCCACACAATGTCCGCACATTGGCACGTCCACGACACCGGTGCAGTCTTGCAGACGTAACGGGTCGTTCGCGCATTCCCTTTTCCTGAAAGGCCCCCATGCCCGGTTATTCCGATCCTGGCTTCGACACGCTCGCGCTGCACGCGGGCGCCGCGCCCGACCCCACCACAGGTGCGCGCGCGGTCCCGATCCACCTGACGACCTCCTTCGTCTTCGAGTCCAGCGATCACGCGGCGTCGCTGTTCAACCTGGAGCGTGCCGGCCATGTGTACTCGCGCATCAGCAACCCGACCAACGCGGTGCTGGAGCAACGGGTGTCGGCGCTGGAAGGCGGCATCGGCGCCATTGCCACCGCCAGCGGACAGGCGGCGCTGCACCTGTCGGTGGCCACGCTGATGGGTGCGGGCTCCCACATCGTGGCCAGCACCGCCCTGTACGGCGGCTCGCAGAACCTGCTGCACTACACGATGCGCCGCTTCGGCATCGAGACCACCTTCGTCAAGCCCGGCGACCTGGACGGCTGGCGCGCCGCCATCCGGCCGAACACCAAGCTGCTGTTCGGCGAGACGGTGGGCAACCCGGGCCTGGACGTGCTGGACATCCCGGCGGTCAGTGACATCGCGCATGCGGCCGGCGTGCCGCTGCTGGTGGATTCGACGCTGACCTCGCCCTACCTCATCAAGCCCTTCGACTGGGGCGCGGACCTGGTCTACCACTCGGCCACCAAGTTCCTGTCGGGCCACGGCACGGTGATCGGCGGCATCGTGGTGGACAGTGGCAGCTTCGACTGGGAGGCCTCGGGCCGTTTCGCCGAACTGACGCAGGCCTACGAGGGCTTTCACAACATGGTGTTCTCGGACGAGAGCACGGTGGGCGCCTTTCTCCTGCGCGCGCGGCGCGAGGGCCTGCGCGACTTCGGCGCCAGCATGAGCCCGCACACGGCCTGGCTGATCCTGCAGGGCATCGAGACCCTGCCGCTGCGCATGGAGCGGCACATCGACAACACGCAGAAGGTGGTGGAGTTTCTGGCGACCCATCCCTTCGTGGAACACGTGGGACATCCGCTGCTGCCTTCGCACCCCAGCCATGAACTGGCCGGCAAGCTGTTGCGCCACGGCGCCAAGGGCGCGGGCTCGGTGTTCAGCTTCAACCTGAAGGGCAACCGCGAGCAGGGCAAGAAGTTCATCGAGACGCTGCGCCTGTTCAGCCACCTGGCCAACGTGGGCGACTGCCGCAGCCTGGTGATCCATCCGGCCTCCACCACGCACTTCCGCATGAGCGACGAGGCGCTGGCCGGCGCGGGCATCACGCAGGGCACGATCCGCCTGTCGATCGGGCTGGAAGACCCGGCCGACCTCATCGACGACCTCAAGCGCGCCCTGAAGGCGGCGGAGAAAGCGGCATGAAGATCACGGTCAACGGCCACGGCCTCTACGCCTACACCGGCGGCAAGGCCTTCGACGCGGCCAAACCCACGGTGGTCTTCATCCACGGCGTGCTCAACGACCACAGCGTGTGGATACTGCAGAGCCGCTGGTTCGCGCACCACGGCTGGAATGTGCTGGCCATCGACCTGCCCGGCCACTGCAAGAGCGGCGGCAAGCCGCCGGCCAGCGTGGAGGAAGCAGCACAGACCGTGATCGCCCTGCTGGACGCGACCGGCGTGCAGCGCGCGGCGCTGGTGGGCCACAGTTTCGGCTCGCTGATCGCGCTGGAGACGGCCGCGCGCGCGCCCGATCGTGTGAGCCATTTGGCGATGGTGGGCACGGCCTATCCGATGAAGGTCTCGCCGGCGCTGCTGGAGTCGTCGCTGAACGAGCCGCAGAAGGCCATCGCCATGGTCAACATGTTCTCGCATTCCACGCTGGCGCCGCCGCTCGGCCCGGGCGCCTGGCTCTATGGCAGCTCGCGCGCGTTGATGCGCAGGGTGCTGAACAGCAACCGCGACGCCAACGTGTTCCACATCGGCTTCAACGCCTGCAACGGCTACACGAACGGCGAGGCCGCGATCGATGCGCTGGCATGCCCGGTGCTGTTCCTGCTGGGCAAGGGGGACCAGATGACGCTGGCGTCCGCGGCCAAGCCGCTGATCTCGCGTGCGCGCGACGCAAAGGTGGTCATGGTGCCGGCGGGGCATGCGCTTATGGGCGAGGCACCGGAGGAGGTGCTGTTCGCCCTTGCAGATTTTCTCAAGGGGCCAAGCGGCGCCTAGGGCTTGAGCAGGAAGTCGTCCGGCGAACGCTGGATGGCTTCGAGCAGCTGCTCGACTTCCGGCGCAGAAGCCTGCACCGGCTGGACCGACGACAGCATGCGCGACAAGGTCTCCGCATGCGGCAACAGCGGCCCCAGGAAGCGCGTGCCGTCCCGCCCGGCGACCAGCAGGGTCGGGAAGGTCTCGACCTCGAACTCGTCCGCGATGTCCGAATGGTCCTCGATGTCGACCCACGCGAACCTCAATTGCGGATGGGCGCGCGCCACCTCCTTGAGCAGCGGCCGGTAGTCGCGGCAGGTGCCGCACCACTCGGCGCACAGGCACACCACCCACAGGGCGTTGTCGTCGTCGGCTTCGGGGCTGGGCAGTGCGCTCACAGTGATGGAGGTGGGGCGATGGAAGGGTTTGCAGGCGTGGCGGCCCGCCGGCCGCCTCACTATTATGGGCAAAGGCCCTGCGCCGCACAGGAGACGACGATGAATACCGCCACGACCACCGCCCATGCGCCCAGCGCCGAGGTCGACCCGCGCAGCTTCAGGAGCTTTGCCGAGTTCTATCCCTTCTACCTGAGCGAGCACGGCAACCGGACCTGCCGGCAACTGCACTTCGTGGGTTCTTCGCTGTCGCTGGTGTGCCTGGGCGCGCTCATCGTCACGGGCAACTGGTGGTGGCTGCTGCCCACCATCGTCGTGGGCTACGCCTTCGCCTGGGTCGGGCACTTCGGCTTCGAGAAGAACAAGCCCGCCTCCTTCAAGCGTCCGCTCTACAGCTTCATGGGCGACTGGGCGATGTATCGCGACATCCTGCTCGGGCGCGTCAAGCTCTAGGTCATCTTGGGCGCGGGCAGCAGGCCACGCGGCATCGACAGCACCTCGCCCACGAAGAGCTTGCCCAGGGGCGCCTTGTCCCACAGCGCGGCCAGCACGTCGGAGCGGACCAGCAGCAGCTCGCGCAGCAGCGGCTCCAGCGGCGTCGTCTCGGGGTTGACCAGCAGTACCAGGCGCGGATCCTGGTCCAGGCTTTCTTCCGCCATCCGGCCGACCCAGTCGAGCTGCACCAGCGTCTCGATCACCGGCGCCAGCTGCAGGGCATCCACCTGCATGCGCTGGCCCAGTTGCGCCGCGCCCAGGCCCTTGCGCGGCGTGTCGCGCTCGATCGCCAGGAACTGCAGCGCCTCGATGGCCAGTTGCAGCGTCCAGCCCGGTGTGCCGCCGCGCCGGGCCACGCCCGCCAGCAGGCTGGGCATGTAGGCCGCGATCACGGCGCCGAAGAGCACGATGAGCCAGGCGATGTAGATCCACACCAGCAGGATCGGGAAGGTGGCGAAGGCACCGTACAGCACCGAATAGGTGGGCACCATGCCGAAATAGAAGGCCAGGATCTTCTTGGCGATCTCGATGGCCACCGCCACGAAGAGGCCGCCGGCCCAGGCGTGCGACCACTTCACCTCGGTGTTGGGCACGTAGTGGTAGAGCCCCGCCATGCCGCCGGCCAGCAGGAGGAACTCGGCGCTGTCGAACACCAGCTTGAGCCCCGCGTCGTCCACCAGGCCGCGCGAGACGGCGAAGACATAGGAGGTGGTCGACAGGCTCAGCGCCAGCACCAGCGGGCCCAGCGTGGCGGCCGCCCAGTACACGAGCACCCGCTGCGCCAGCGGCCGGGGTTCTCGCACGCGCCAGATGTTGTTGAGCGTGCGGTCGATCGTCAGGATGAGCGCGAAGGCCGTGAGAAGCAGCACCACCAGGCCCAGCACGCCCAGCCCGCCGGCCTTGCTCGCGAACTGGGTGAGGTAGCCCAGCACCTGGCGGGCGATGTTCTCGGGGATCAGGCTTTCGACCAGCCAGCGCTGCACGCGGCCCTGCATCTTGGCGAAGATCGGGAAGGCGGTGAACAACGCCAGGGCCACGGTGAAGAAGGGCACCATGGCGATCATGGTGGTGAAGGTGAGGCTGCTGGCCGACAGGCCCAGCCGGTCTTCGCGGAAGCGCTCGCCCAGCACGGCGGCCGTGTTGCGCCACGGAAAGTGAGACAGCTCCCTCCACAGCGAATGGCGATTCATGGGTCGCTATCATGCCATCGGGTTTTTCTCTGTCATGCCGCTGCCTGCCCCCCCTCTTCCCAATCCTGCCAGCATCGATCCGGCGCCTGCCTCGAACGAGCGCGCCGTGGCCGCCACGCGCGCCCTGGCGGTGGGCAGCCTGGCCGCGCTGATCGTGCTCGGGCTGGCCTGGGAGCTGTGGCTGGCGCCCGTGCGCCCGGGCGGCTCGCTGCTGGCCTTGAAGGTGCTGCCGCTGGTGCTGCCGCTGGCGGGCCTGCTCAAGCGCCGCATGTACACCTACCGCTGGGTCAGCCTGCTGGTCTGGCTCTACTTCACCGAGGGCGTGGTGCGCGCCTGGAGCGACTTGCAGGCCGCGGGGCGCATCCTGGCCGGCATCGAAATCCTGCTGTGCCTGCTGCTCTTCGTCGCCTGCGCCTGGCATGTACGCACCCGCCTGGCCCATGCCGACGCGATGCGCCAGGCACAACGAAACGCTGCAGCGGCCACCTCATGAGCAAGAAGACCGACGAACTGATCGAGCAGTTGCGCCGCATCGCCGGCGAGCACAACGTGCTGACCGAAGGCGACCTCACCGCGTGGGAACAGGACTGGCGCAAGCGCGAGCGCGGCAAGGCCCTGGCCGTGGTGCGGCCGGGCAGCACGCAGCAGGTGGCGCAGGTCGTCAAGGCCTGCGCGGCGGCGGGTGTTTCCATCGTGCCGCAGGGCGGCAACACCGGGCTGGCCGTGGGCTCCATCCCCGACGCGAGCGGCCAGCAGGTGCTGCTGAGCCTGACGCGCCTGAACGCGGTGCGCGAGATCGACGCCGCCAACCTCACGGTCACCGTGGAGGCCGGCTGCGTGCTGCAGAGCCTGCAGGACACCGCCCGCAACGCGGGCTTCCTCTTCCCCCTGAGCCTGGCGGCCGAGGGCAGCTGCACCATCGGCGGCAACCTGGCGACCAACGCCGGCGGCACGCAGGTGCTGCGCTACGGCAATGCGCGCGAGCTGTGCCTGGGGCTGGAAGTGGTCACGCCGCAGGGCGAGATCTGGGAAGGCACCGGCGGCTTGCGCAAGGACAACACCGGCTACGACCTGCGCGACCTGCTCATCGGCAGCGAGGGCACGCTGGGCATCATCACGGCCGCCACGATGAAGCTGTACCCGCTGCCGGCGGCACGCCTGACCGCCTGGGCCGCTGTGCCTTCGCTGGAACAGGCAGCGCAGCTGCTGGGCCTCGCGCACCAGTACCTGGGCGCGGGCCTCACCGGCTTCGAGGTGATGGGCAGCTTTGCGCTGAGCCTGGTGACCAAGCACTTTCCGTCGCAGCGCGTGCCCTTCGTCGCCGAAAGCGAAGGCGCTTCGCCGTGGTGCGTGCTGCTGGAGAACTCCGACAACGAATCCGAGGACCATGCGCGCGGACGCTTCGAGGCGCTGCTGGAGAAGGCCTTCGAGGACGGCTGTGTCACCGACGCGGTGGTAGCCGAGAACCTGTCGCAGGCCAAGGCGCTGTGGCATGTGCGCGAAAGCATTCCGCTGGCGCAGGCCGAAGAGGGCCTGAACATCAAGCACGACATCTCCATCGCCGTCTCGCGCATCCCGGCCTTCGTGGCCGAGACCGACGCGCTGCTGCAAAGAGAGATCCCGGGCGTTCGCCTGGTCAACTTCGGCCACCTGGGCGACGGCAACCTGCACTACAACGTGCAGGCCCCGGCCGATGGCGATGCGCGCGCGTTCCTGGTGAACGAGGAAGAGCGCGTGAACACCCTGGTCTACGACTCGGTCGAGCGCTTCGGCGGCTCCATCTCCGCCGAGCACGGCATCGGCTCGCTCAAGGCGCACAAGCTGGTCAAGCACAAGTCGCCGGTGGCCTTGTCGATGATGCGCGCCATCAAGGGCGCGCTGGACCCGAAGAACACGATGAACCCGGGGCGCGTGCTGCAGGACTGAGCCCCCAAGGCATGGTGCATGCGCGTAAAATATGCGCACGATCCACCCACAGGACGCCGCCATGCTCCGCTTCGACAACGCGCCCAAGAAGGCGACCAATCTCTCGCTGAACAGCAAGGTGCTGGAAATGGCACGCGAGCTGGGCATGAACGTGTCGCAGACGGTCGACGCCTTGCTCGCCGAGGAGGTCAAGCGCCGGTACTGGGAGAAATGGAACGAGGAGAACAAGGAAGCGATCGAGGCCTACAACGCCCGTATCGCCAAGGAAGGCCTTCCCCTGGCCAAGTACCGGAGCTTCTGAGTGGCGCGATTCGACGTCTACCGACACCCGGATGCGGCACTGCGCAAGTCCACGCCCTTTCTGCTCGACATTCAGAACGACTACATCAGCGGCCTGGAGACGCGTGTCGTCATGCCCTTTCGCAGCCTCAAGACCATGGGCCCGCCGCTGCGCGACCTGAACCCGCTGCTGGACATCGACGGCACGCAGGTCGTGCTCGACGCGGCAGCCATCGCGGCATTTCCGGCATCCGAACTGCGCACTCCCGTGACCAACCTGCGCGCACGAGCCGACCTGGTCGCCAACGCCCTCGACACCCTGTTCGGTTCCTACTGAAGAAGAACATGACCACCCGCCCCATCCGCCACCAATACGAAGACTTCATGCGCCACGTCGACCAGACGGGCGTGTTCAAGTCCGACCGCACCGGCACCGGCACCAAGAGCGTGTTCGGCCACCAGATGCGCTTCGACCTCAACGAGGGCTTTCCGCTGGTGACCACCAAGAAGGTGCACCTGAAGTCCATCATCGTCGAGCTGCTGTGGTTCCTCACCGGCTCGTCGGACAACAACTGGCTCAAGGAGCGCGGCGTCACCATCTGGGACGAATGGGCGCGCGAGGACGGCGACCTGGGCCCGGTGTACGGCGTGCAGTGGCGCAGCTGGCCCACGCCCGACGGCGGCCACATCGACCAGATCCAGCAGGTCATCGACACACTCAGGAGCAACCCCGATTCGCGCCGCATCATCGTGAGCGCCTGGAACGTGGCCGACCTCTCGAAGATGGCGCTGATGCCCTGCCACGCCTTCTTCCAGTTCTACGTGGCGCCGCCGCAGGCGCCCGGCGAGCGCGGCAAGCTCAGCTGCCAGCTCTACCAGCGCAGCGCCGACATCTTCCTGGGCGTGCCCTTCAACATCGCCAGCTACGCGCTGCTCACGCACATGATCGCGCAGCAGTGCGACCTGGACGTGGGCGACTTCATCTGGACCGGCGGCGACTGCCACATCTACAGCAACCACGCCGAGCAGGTGGCGCTGCAGCTCTCGCGCGAGCCGCGGGCCTACCCGACGCTGAACATCAAGCGCAAGCCGGCTTCGATCTTCGACTACCAGTTCGAGGACTTCGCGATCGAGGGCTACGACCCGCATCCCCCCATCAAGGCGCCAGTCGCCGTCTGACCGGCATGCCGCGCATCAACATCATCTTCGCCCGTGCCCGCAACGGCGTGATCGGCAAGGACGGGCAGATGCCGTGGCACCTGCCCGAAGACCTGGCGCACTTCAAGCAACAGACAGGCGGGGCCCCGGTTCTGATGGGCCGCAAGACCTGGGAGTCGCTGCCGCCGCGCTTCCGCCCGCTGCCGGGCCGGCGCAACGTCGTCATCAGCCGCCAGGCGCACTGGCAGGCCGAGGGTGCCGAACGCGCCGCCGGGCTGCAGGAAGCGATCGCGCTGTGCGCAGGCGCGCCCGAACTCTGGGTGATCGGCGGCGGCGAGATCTACGCGCAGGCCGTGCCGCTGGCGCAGCGAGCCGTAGTCACCGAGATCGATCGCGACTACGAAGGCGACACCTACGCGCCTGAGCTGGGCAGCGGCTGGCACGAGACCGCGCGCAGCGCCCACACCGCCGCCAGGGACGGGCTGCCCTTCAGCTTCGTCACCTATGAGCGCGCAAGCGCCTGACCCCGGCTCGCCCAAGGACGCAATCCGGCGGCGGCGCCTGCTCGCCGCCGCCCCCACCGCGGCGCTGATCGCCGCCCTGCCCTTCGACGCGGCCCACGCCAAGGCCGAGCCGCTGGAGCCCGACGAGGACGTGCTCTTCCTGCCCGGCACCGCGCGCGAGTTGGCCAACGGGCAGATCGAGGTCGACCTGCAGGCCTGGATCCACGAGAAGAACCGCTTCAAGGTGCTGGACATGGGTTTGGCGCGCTACCTGGGCCTCCGGCTGCGGGACATGAGCCCCGCGGCGCGGCTTCGCTTCGCGCAGCGCACCACGCTCTTTCACGCCGAACCCGAGGAAGGCACGGTGCTCGAGATCGACTTCGGTCACGGCGCGCCGCTGCTGCCGATGCCCACGAGCGACGCGGCTGGCCGCACCGGCCTGCGGGTCACGGTGGACATCCAGCCGGACCCGCGCACCGCGCCGTGGCTGAAGTTCCACGCCCGCACGCCCGGCCCGCGCCCCGACGTGGACGGGCAAGCACTGCTGGTGCCACCCACCGGCCTCTCGGTCATCTCCGACATCGACGACACGGTGAAGATCACGCAGGTGCGCGACCAGCAGCAGATGCTGCTCAACACCTTCGCGCGCAGCTTCAAGGCCGCACCCGGCATGGCGCAGCACTACCAGCGGCTGGCACGCAATCCGCAGACGCGCTTCCACTACCTGTCCTCCAGCCCCATCCAGCTCCTGCCCGCGCTGCAGGACTTCCTGCGCAACGCCGGCTTCCCGGCCGGCAGCATGCACCTGCGCGAGAGCACCACGCTGCGCACGCTGGTTCCGGGCGAGGGCGAGTCCCGCGCGCACAAGCTCGCAGGCATCGCCCGGCTGATGACGGACTTCCCGCAGCGACGCTTCCTGCTCGTCGGCGATTCGGGCGAGCTCGATCCCGAGATCTACGGCGAGGTGGCGCGCACCGACGCCGCACGCATCGAGGGCGTGGCCATTCGCGACGTCACCGGTGAGGACCGCGATGCGCCGCGGTACGCCAGAGCCTTCCAGGGCGTGGACCCTGCGTTGTGGCGCATCCTGCGCGACGGCAGTGCGTGGCCCTTTTCCTGAAGGCGCTCAATCGAGGGCGATGAACACCCGGCCCTCCTCGATCCTGACGGGATAGACGCGCAGGTCCTCCGTCAGCGGCGCGCACAGGGCCGTGCCGCTGCGGATGTCGAAGCGCCCCTGGTGCAGCGGGCACTCGATCTCGTGGCCTTCCAGGAAGCCTTCGCACAAGCGCGCCTGCGCATGGGTGCACATGTCGGCGGTGGCGAACACCTCCCCGTCCACGCGGTAGAGGGCGACGTCCAGGCCCTCGACCTGCACGCCCTTCACGTCGTCCTGCGGCAGTTCGTCGAGGGCGGCGGCTTCCACCCAGAAATCGTGGTTGGCGGTCATGGTCAGATGGGATAGATGATCGAGTTGGGAATGAGCTCGCTGTCGTACACCACCAGGCGCGACGCGAACCTGAGGCCGGCATCCGTGCGCACCACGCGATCGATGTAGCGGCCCACGTTGAACACGGTGCTGGGCTCGCTGAGCTTGGTGCGGAACACGGCGTAGTTGGCCTCGCTATGCAAGGTTCCGTCGGCTTCCACCTTGTGCACCAGCGGCAGTCCCACCACGTGGCGCTGGTAGTAGGGGTCGTGGAACAGGGTCTCGCGGATGCCGTAGACCCGGTCTTCGAGCATGCCCCGGCTTTCGAAGGACAGCGTGGCCAGCGGCAGGCCGCGCTCGTGGTTCTCCCGCGGCTGGAGGCGGTAGCTGCAGTCGTCGATGAAGAAGGTGGGCCAGAGATCCCAGTTGCCCGAATCCACCGCCTGCGCGTATTCGGCGTACAGGCGCGCGAGTCGCAGGTAGTCCTGGTCGCTGCAGGTGCTCATTGCGGCGCCTCCATCACCTCGCGCCAGTAGCGGTACATGCCGCGGATCAGCGTCTCGGTCACCATGTGCTCGGTGTCCTCCACCTCGCGCCCACCCAGCTCGGCCATGGTGCGGTGAAAGGGCTTCTGCCGGAATCCTTGCTGCGAGAACTCGATCACCTCGCCGTCGTCCGCCGACACGAAGCCGGCCGGGCCGAACAGGTTGGCCTGGCGCAGGCGGCGCTGCGTCATCTCCTCGGTGTCGTCCTCGAAGCCGAAGTGGGTCCACACGAAATCGAAGGCATCGGGACCGACCGGCTGGATGTGGCGCGTCGAGACGCTGTTGACCTGCTGCTGCAGGATCACGCTGGGGAACAGCGTGGTCATCACCGCCGTGGGACCGCCCCACCACGGCTCTGGCACGATGTCCAGGAAGCGCGGGTCCTTCAGCTGCATGCTCTCCTTGAAGCTGGAGACCTGCGTCACCTGCGCCGCCTTGCCCGAGGCGCCGCGGGTGGAGATCATGGCCGCGTGGCGGCCGTGCGAATCCATGCGCAGCTGCGACTTGTTGTCGGCGCGCCAGAGCCCGAAGGTGACGAACCAGGTGTGCAGCAGGCCTGGGTGGTACGGGTCCTTGATGTTCTCCTGCATCAGCTTCCAGTTGCCAGGGATGCGCTGGCGGTTGTAGCCGAGGATCTTCAATTGCCGGCCGTTGAAGAGCCGGTCGAAGTACTGCAGCACCACCGGGCCGATGAAGTCCTCCAGCGACTCGATGTCGTGGTCGAAGCTGGCAAAGACCACGCCGCCGCGCCGCGCCACCTTGAGCTTGGTCAGGCCGTTCTCCTCGAGCCTGAAGTCCGCCGGCATGCCGCCATGCACCTGCCCATCCTGCTTCACCCCGCGGCGGAATGGAACGCCCTGCAGGTCGCCCTTGAGCGAGTAGTTCCACTGGTGGTAGGGGCAGGTGAAGTCCTTGCGGTTGCCGCTTCGCTCACGGCAAAAGCGCATGCCCCGGTGGGCGCACACGTTCTCGATGACGTGGACGGCGCCTTCCATGTCGCGCACCATGATCACCGAGCGCTCGCCGATGCTGCTGCGCTTGAAGTCGCCGGGGTTGGGGATCTCCGCCTCCAGGCCGACATAGGACCAGTGCTTGCGATAGAAGAATCGCTCCAACTCCTTCTCGTGCTGCGCCTGGCCCTGGTAGGCCATGAAGGGGATGCGGCTGGTGCCCTGCGCCGATTCCCACCGGATCTGCTGCGGAAATACCGGGGGCGCGGCGTCTTGTCCGTCGTTGTCGTTCATCGTGGCTGTCTCCTGCGGCGCATCTTGAAGAAGGCCTTCACATTTGCCAATAGAATTTTGTGAATTCGCGAGATCACCAGTGTGAATACGAGAAGCGGAAGCCATGGAACTGCGCGACATCGACCTGAACCTGCTGCTTGTCTTCGACCGCATGCTGGCCGAGAAGCGCGTCTCGGCCGTGGCCGAGGGCCTGGGCCTGTCGCAGCCGGCGGTCAGCAACGCGCTGGCTCGCCTGCGCCGGCTGCTGGACGACGACCTGTTCCTGCGCACGGCACGCGGCATGGAACCCACTCCCTTCGCGCTGCAGATGGCCGAGCCGGTGGCCTTGGCCATGAGCGCGCTGCATGGCGCGCTGAACCAGCACGCGGTCTTCGACCCTGGCACGAGCCGGCGCGGCTTCACGCTCGCGATGACCGACATCGGCGAGATCTACTTCACCCCCTTGCTGATGGACGTGCTGTCGCGCGCCGCGCCGGGCGTGAGCATCAGCACCGTGCGCAACACCTCGGTGAACCTGCGCGACGCCATGGAAGCCGGCCAGGTGGACCTGGCCATCGGCCTGCTACCGCAGCTCAAGGCGGGCTTCTTCCAGAGGCGGCTGTTCATGCAACGCTATGTGTGCCTGTTCGGCGCGTCGCACCCGCTGGCCGCCAAAAGCCGGCTGAGCCTCAAGGATTTCGCCGCGGCCGACCATGTGCTGATCCAGGCAGCGGGCACCGGCCACGGGCAGGTGGACGATCTGCTGGCGGCACAGGGCATCGCGCGCAGGGTGCGCCTGACCGTGCCGCACTTCGTCGCGGTGGGTCACATCCTGCGCTCCACGCCCATGATCGCCACGGTGCCGCAGAAGCTCGCCGAGAGCCTGGCGGAGCCGTTCGGGCTGGTGTGGCGGGCGCACCCGGCGCAGTTGCCGCAGGTGGCGATCAATTCCTTCTGGCACGCGCGATTCCATCGCGACCCGGGGAATCAATGGCTGCGCAAGCTCCTGTTCGAGACCTTTGCGGACGGCCAGGTGCCGCCGGGCTCGCCCCGTTAAGGCCGGCTTAAGGCAAGTCGCCCACAGTAGCGGTTCGGCAGCCCTTCGCTCTTCTCCTCCCCTCCTCCATCCATGAAGGCTGTCGTTCAACCCGCTTCGGCGGGTTTCTTTTTTTGTGCGGCCTTTCCGTCAGGCTTTGCTCGCCTGCGCCTGCATCCTTGCCACCGTGCCGGCGCTAGGGTGGACACCCTGGCCTAACCGGAGACCGCCATGGCTCAGCAAGAGCAAGATTTGGACGCGCGTGCGCGCAAGCAGGTGAACATGGACGACGCCGACGACGTGCGCTACTGGACCGAGCGCTTCGGCGTGCCGGAGGAGGAGTTGCGCAAGGCGGTCGAGCACGTCGGACCGTCGGCCGAAGCCGTGGCGAAGCGGCTGGAAAAGAACTGGCTGCCCTGAGCCGACGCGCGGGCGGGAGAATCGACGCGGGAAATTTGGTAGGCCGTGCTGGGCTTGAACCAGCGACCAACGGATTATGAGTCCGCTGCTCTAACCAACTGAGCTAACGGCCCACGTGGGCCGCAATTCTACTTACGGTGGCTCAGGGCGTTGCTCACCAGGCGCGAGGTGATGTCCACGATCTGGATCATGCGCTCGTAGGGCATGCGGGTCGGGCCGATCACCCCCAGCGTGCCGACCACCTGGCCGTCCACTTCGTAGTTGGCGCTGACCACCGACAGTTCCTCGTAGGGCACCACCTGGCTTTCGCCACCGATGAAGATGCGCACGCCCTCGCCCTTGCTCGACACGTCCAGCAGGCGCATGAGTTGCGCCTTCTGCTCGAAGAGCTCGAAGGCGCGGCGCAGGTGCGACATGTCGCTGGAGAAATCGCTCACCGCCAGCAGGTTGCGCTCGCCGGCGATCACCACTTCCTCTTCCGCTTCGCTCATCGCCTCGGCGCCCAGTTGCACCGCGGTCTTCATGAGCTGGGCGATCTCGCCGCGCAGGGAGTCGATCTCGGACTGCAGCTTGTCGCGCACCTGCTCCAGCGACAGGCCCGAGAAGTTGGCGTTGATGTAGTTGGAGGCCTCGACCAGCTCCGACTGGCTGAAGTCGACCTCGGGGAAGATCACCCGGTTCTGCACGTCGCCGTCAGGCGAGACGATGATGACCAGCAGGCGCTTTTCCGACAGCCGCAGGAACTCGATGTGCCGGAAGGTGGAGGCACGACGTGGCGCCATCACCACGCCGACGAACTGCGACAGGTTGGACAGCAGGTTGGCGGCGTTGGTGATCACCTTCTGCGGCTGCTCGGCCGCCAGGGCCGGCGGCGCCGTGATCTCGTCACGGTTCACGGTCAGCATGGTGTCCACGAACAGGCGGTAGCCGCGCGCCGTGGGCACGCGGCCGGCGGATGTGTGGGGGCTGGCGATGAGGCCGTGCTCCTCCAGGTCGGCCATCACGTTGCGGATGGTCGCCGGTGACAACTCCAGCCCCGGGACGCGAGACAATGTGCGCGAGCCCACGGGCTGCCCCTCGGCGATGTATCGCTCGACAAGGGTCTTGAGCAAGAGACGTGCGCGATCGTCCAGCATGCAATGATTTTAATGTTGTAATTTGTGTATGACCCTCCGCTTCCGGCATGTCGCACTCATTGGCAAGTACCAGCAGAGCGGTACGCGTGCCCAATCGAGCGCGCCGGACGAGATGCTCGACAGCATCGGCCGCTTCCTGGAATCCCAGGGCTGCCAGGTGTCCACGCTCCAGGGCGATGAGAGCATGGCGCCCGGGCGCTACCGGGCACTGAGCCTGGAAGACATCGGCCAGCACTGCGAGCTCGGCCTGGTGGTGGGCGGCGACGGCACCATGCTGGGCATCGGCCGCCAGCTGGCGCCCTTCGGCGTGCCGCTGATCGGCATCAACCGCGGGCGGCTGGGCTTCATTACCGACATTGCACTGGACCACTTCCAGTCCACCCTCGAGCCCATGCTCGCCGGCGAGTACGACGAGGAGCGCCGCAGCCTGATGCTCGGCCGGGTGCTGCGCGACGGCCAGACGGTGTTCGAAGCCCTCGCCATGAACGACGTGGTGGTCAATCGTGGCGCCACCTCCGGCATGGTGGAACTGCGCGTGTCGGTGGGCCGCCACTTCGTGGCCAACCAGCGGGCGGACGGCCTGATCATCGCCACGCCCACCGGCTCCACCGCCTACGCGCTCTCGTCGGGCGGGCCGCTGATGCATCCGGCCGTCTCGGGCTGGGTGCTGGTGCCGATCGCGCCGCACACGCTGTCCAACCGGCCCATCGTGCTGCCGGACGACGAGGAAATCACCATCGAGCTGGTGGCCGGCCGCGACGCCAGCGCCAATTTCGACATGCAGTCCCTGGCCACGCTGTCGCACGGCGACCGGATCGTGGTGCGGCGCTCGCACATGAACGTGCGCTTCCTGCATCCCAAGGGCTGGAGCTATTTCGACACGCTGCGCAAGAAACTGCATTGGAACGAGGGGGGCTCCTGACTTGGCTCTGCGAAGGATCACGCTGCGCGATTTCGTGATCGTGCGCTCGCTGGACATCGACCTGTCGTCCGGCTTCACCGTACTCACCGGCGAGACCGGCGCTGGCAAGTCGATCCTGATCGACGCGCTGCAGCTCGCATTGGGCAGCCGCGCCGACCCCGGCTCGGTACGCGAAGGCGCTCAGCGCCTGGACGTCAGCGCCGAGTTCGATGCCGCACCCGCGCTCGACGCCTGGCTGGAGGAAGGCGGCTTCGATGCGAGCGCCGGCGAATTGCTCCTGCGCCGCACGGTCGACCTGCAGGGCCGCAGCCGCGGCTGGATCAACGGCAGCCCCGCCACCGCTGCGCAGCTGCGCGAGCTGGGTGAACGCCTGCTGGACATCCACGGCCAGCATGCCTGGCAAAGCCTCACCCGCCCGGACGCGGTGCGTGGCCTCCTGGATGCCTACGCCGGCGTCAAGCCGGATGCGCTCGATGCCACCTGGCAGGCCTGGCGCCAGGCCGGCACCGCACTCGAATCGGCCCGCGCCGCGCAGGATTCGCTGCAACGAGAACGCGAGCGCCTGCAGTGGCAGATCGGCGAGCTGGCCAAGCTGGCGCCAGGCGCGGACGAGTGGGAGGAGCTGTCCACCAGCCATTCGCGCATCTCCAACGCGCAGGCGCTGATCGACGCGGCCGAGGGCGCGCGAATGGCCCTGGAGGACGACGAGCAGGGCGCGCTCGGCGCGCTCAACCGCGCCATCGCGCTGCTGCAGGACGGCGAGCACATCGAGCCCGAGTTCAAGGCGCTGGGCGAAGTGCTCGCCTCCAGCGTCGCCCAGGCCGCCGATGCCGCTCACAGCCTTCACGCCTACCTGCGCCACGCAGACACCGACCCGCAGCGCTTGGCCGAGTTGGACGAGCGCATGGGCCTGTGGATGTCGCTGGCCCGCCGCTACCGCCGCCAGCCCGAGGAACTGCCCGCATTGCTTGCAGGCTGGCAGGAGGAGCTCAAGGCGCTGGACGCCGCCAGCGACCTCGACGCCCTGGAGCGCGCCGAGCACAGCGCGCAGCAGGCCTACCTGAAGGAGGCACGCGCCCTGGGCAAGGCCCGGCATGCCGCGGCGCCGCGACTGGCCAAGGCGATCACCGAATCGATGCAGGGGCTGGGCATGCAGGGCGGCCGCTTCGAGGTGGCGCTCACCGCCCTCGCGCAGCCCAGCCGGCACGGCCTGGAAGACGTGGGCTTCCTCGTCGCCGGGCACGCCGGCAGCACGCCGCGCGCCATCGGCAAGGTGGCCTCGGGCGGCGAACTCTCGCGCATCGCCCTGGCCATCGCGGTCACCACCAGCGGTCTCGGCGAGGCGCAGACGCTGATCTTCGACGAGGTCGATTCCGGCGTCGGCGGCGCGGTGGCCGAGACGGTGGGCCGCCTCATGCAGCAGCTCGGGCGCGACCGGCAGGTGCTGGCCGTCACCCACCTGCCCCAGGTGGCAGCCTGCGCCGACCATCACCTGCTGGTCTCCAAGCGCCCCTCGAAGGAAGCCGGTGGCGACGGCCCCCGCATCGAAAGCAGCGTGGTCACCCTGGAAGACGACACGCGCGACCAGGAGATTGCGCGCATGCTCGGCGGCGAACGCGTCTCGGCCACCACACTGGCCCACGCGCGCGAAATGCTCTCCGGCAAGCCGGCCGCACCGGCGAAGGCGCGGGCATGAGCGAAGCCGTGGAAAGAAGCGAGCGTCCGGTGAGCCTGGAAGTCATCCTCATCACCGGCATGTCCGGCTCGGGCAAGTCGGTGGCACTGCATGCGCTGGAAGACGCGGGCTACTACTGTGTCGACAACCTGCCGCCGGAACTGCTTTCGCCCTTCATTGCACTGGAGCGCCAGCAGCAGGCACGCCGCGTGGCCATCGCGATGGACGTGCGCAGCGGCGTCTCCTTCCCGCTCATTCCGCAGCAGCTGGATGCGCTGCGGCAGGAAGGCGTATCGCTGCGCTCGCTCTTCCTGGATTCGACCACCGACGCCCTGGTGCGGCGCTTTTCCGAGACGCGCCGACGCCATCCGCTGTCGCGGCAGGAGGGCGACGTCGATGCCCCCGAGCGGCATCGCGCCCTGGTGCAGGCCATCGAGCTGGAGCGCGAGTTGCTGGCCGACCTGCGCGACGGCGCCGACATCATCGACACCAGCATCATCCGCCCGGCCCAGCTGCAGAGCTACATCAAGGACCTGATCGCCGCGCCGCAGAGTGCGCTGACGCTGGTGTTCGAGTCCTTCGCCTTCAAGCGCGGCATTCCGCTGGACGCCGACTACGTGTTCGACGTTCGCATGCTGCCCAACCCGCACTACGTGCCGGGGCTGCGCCCGCTCACCGGCCGCGATGCCCCCGTGGCCGACTGGCTGCGCGAGCACGACGAGGTGCTGCGCATGTACGAGGACATCGAGGGCTTCCTGTCGCGCTGGCTCGATGCGCTGGCGCGGGACCATCGCAGCTATGTCACGGTGGCGATCGGCTGCACGGGCGGCCAGCACCGCTCGGTGTTCCTGGTGGAGCAGCTCACGCGCAGCTTCGAGAAACGCTGGGCCGCGCTCAAGCGGCACCGCGAGCTCCACGAGCTCTAGGCCGTCTCCAGGAGGAGCTTGCGCACCGGCGCGGGCAGGCCCAGGCCCGGCCAGGCGTCTCGCGCGAACCATGCGCCCTTCGGCGACAACTCGATTGCCTTGTGCGCCTCCCAGTTCACGGGATGCAGGTGCAGGTCCTTGTGCGTCAGCACGTGCATGAAGGCCGGCGCATCGCTCAACTCCTCGTCGCGATCGATGGGGACCAGCGCTGCCAGTTCGGCACGATCGTCGAAGCAGGGCAGGCAATAGAGGCCGGCCCAGATGCCTGATGCGGGGCGCTTCTCCAGCCAGACGCGGCCCTGCGCATCTCGCGCCACCAGCATCCAGATCGATTGCGAGCTGCGCCGCAGCTTGCGCGTCTTGATGGGAAAGCGCTCCTGCTCGCCCAGCGCCTGCGCGCGGCAGCCGGAAGCCACCGGGCACAGCAGGCAGGCCGGCTTGCGCGGCGTGCAGACGGTCGCGCCGAGGTCCATCAGGCCCTGGGTGTAGGCGGGCATGTCCTCTTCGCGGCCTTCGGGCGGCAGCATCCGCGTCGCCAGGTCCCACAGCATCCGCTCGTTGGCGGCGGAGGCCAGGTCACCCTCGAAGCCCAGGACCCGCGTCAGCACCCGCTTCACGTTCCCGTCGAGGATCGCCACGCGCTCGCCGAAGCAGAAGGCGGCGATTGCGGCGGCGGTCGAACGGCCGATGCCCGGGAGCGTCTCCAGTTGTGCGGCAGTGCGGGGAAACTCGCCGCCGAAGCGCGCGACCACCTCCCCGGCGCAGCGATGCATGTTGCGCGCGCGGCTGTAGTAGCCCAGGCCGCTCCACAGGCCCATCACCTCGTCCTCGTGGGCCGCGGCCAGGTCGGCGACCGTGGGAAAACGATCCAGGAAGCGAGAGAAGTAGCCCAGTACGGTGCTCACCTGCGTCTGCTGCAGCATCACTTCGGAGAGCCAGACGCGATAAGGGTCGCACGTGTTCTGCCAGGGCAGCGCGCTACGGCCGTGGCTGCGCTGCCAGCGCACGAGGCGCGCCGCGAGATCCGTCATCGGCAGATCGGGAAGCGGCGCCGAGGACGCCCGCGGCGCCCGGACCTTGCGGGTGCTGCTCAAGCGACGACGCGAAGATCGGGGCGGCTGGCAGCGGCGCCGGCCGCGTCCGGGCTGGTCATGAGCGAGGTGAGCTCCTGCAGGCGCTCGCCCAGCAGCTTGAGTTCGCCCTCCTGCGTCGCAATTTCCGCCAGGCGCTCGTCCAGGCCGCCGGCGGCGCTCTGGATGCGCTCCACCGCTTCGATGCGGCGGCCGAAGTTGCGGCGGCGCTCCTTGAGCTGGGCATCGAGCTGCGCGCCGGCGCCCTTGCTCCAGCGCTCGACCTCGGTCATGGCGGCTTCGTTGACAACGCGCAGGCGGCTTGCCAGGGCCCGCACCAGCTTGTCGCAGAACTCGGGCTGCGCGAGCTTGAGCATGTTGCTCACGCCCAGGTACTGGGTGTGGCTCTGCTCGATCTGGCTGAGTTGCTTGACGAAGCCGCTCAGGTCCGGCTCGGCCGGCGCCAGCAGGTTGAAGCCATGCTCGGCATTGAGCTGGCGGAAGGTGGCGTTGAGCATGGCCTGGATCTCGGCCGTGGTCTCCTGCACCTCGCGCAGGTTGCCGCGCAGGGCGTCGAAGGTCTCGCCGTAAACCTTGCGCACGTTGAGCTTGATGCCCGGGCGCTTGAGCGCCGCAGCCAGCTTGGCCATGTCGGCTTTGAGGGCCGTGCTGCCCAGCACCGCGTACACCTCGCGCAGCAGCTTACTCTGCACCGAGCGCAGCGCCAGGATGCGCGCGTTGCTGCCCTCGAATTCGGTCTGCTCGCTCTCGATGCGCGAGCGCATGTGGCGAATCACGCTGGAGTTCTTGCCGCGCAGGCCCTGCAGTTCCAGTGCCTGCTCCGACAGATCGCGCGCCCGCACCTTCAGGATGCGCTCGGCCTCGGTGCGCAGCGCCGTGATGCCGGTGTTGATGGCCAGGCGCAGCACCGTCTCGCGCTTGCCCAGCAGGCCCTCGCCCAGCACCGCCTCCAGCGCCGGCAGGCGGCTGGCCTGCAGGAGCGGCATGTCGCGGCGGATCTTGGCCTGCAGGCCCTTCTGCGCGGACACGGGCAGCACGTGCTCCAGCGGCACGTCCAGCACCTTGGCCGAGGCCCGGCGCTGGCGGTCGATCTGCTTCTCGACTTCGCTGGGGCTGTTCAGGATGTCCCACAGCGTGTCGATCTTGTTGAGCACCGCGATGCGGGTGTCCTTGTGGTCGCCCTCGGTGATCAGGTGCTCGCGCCAGATCGACAGGTCCGAGCGCGTCACGCCGGTGTCGGCGCCGAGGATGAAGACCACGGCATGGGCCTGCGGGATGAGGCTGACCGTCAGCTCGGGTTCCGCGCCGATCGCGTTCAGGCCCGGCGTGTCGAGGATGACCAGCCCCTGCTCCAGCAGCGGATGCGGCATGTTGAGCACCGCATGGCGCCAGCGCGGGATCTCCACGCGGCCCTGGGCATCGGGCGACGGGTTGTCGTCGGGGCTGTCGTCGCTCCAGAAGCCCAGCTCGCGGGCGCGCTCCAGCGGCACCCACTCGACCTCGGCAACCATGTGCATGGTCTGCGCCAGGGCCTCGGCGTTCTGCACGTCGATCGGGATCTCGGTCCAGCGCTCGGTCTCTTCGCGCCAGTGGTGCAGCGAATGCGCCTCCAGCCGCGTCTCGATGGGCAGCAGGCGCAGGCTGGGCGGCAGGGCCGGGTCGTACCCCAGCTCGGTCGGGCACATGGTGGTGCGGCCGGCGCTGGCGGGCATGATCCGGCGGCCGTAGCCGGCGAAGAAGATGGCGTTGATCAGCTCGGACTTGCCGCGCGAGAACTCGGCGACAAAGGCCACCATGACCTTGCTGGTGCGCATCTGCGACTCCAGCTCGCGCAGGCGCTCGCCAACGGCCATGTCCAGCAGGTCGTTCTCGCGCAGCCAGCCGGTCAGCCACTTGAGCCGATGGGCAAAGTTGCGTCGCCAGGCGCCGTGCTGGTCGAATTGCTGGTTGAAGGAACGGGTCAAGGTCGCGAATGTAAACGTCGACTTACAAATATTAGCACTCACCCCTGCCGGCGTCCCACTCTAACCGCCGGGGACGCCGGGTTTCGTTGCTCTCACCCCAAATGGCCAGCCAAGTTAGTACTTTTGGCAGTGCGGGCAATAGAAGGTCGAGCGCTGGCCCTGGCGCAACTGGCGGATGGGCGTCGCGCACACCCGGCAGGGCTCGCCGGCGCGGCCGTAGACCATGGCTTCGAGCTGGAAGTAGCCCCCTTGCCCGTCCACGTTGGAGAAGTCGCGCAGCGTGCTGCCGCCCCGCTCCACCGCCCGCGCCAGGATGGAGCGCACCGCCTCGCGCAGGCGCGCCGCCCGCGGCCGGCTGATGCGCGAGGCCGACAGCGTCGGCCGGATGCCGGAAGCGAACAGCGCCTCGGAGGCGTAGATGTTGCCCACGCCCACCACCAGGTCGCCCGCCAGCAGCACCTGCTTGATCGGCGCCCTGCGCTGGCGCAGGGCCGCGTGGAAGGCGTCCAGGTCGAAGCCCTCGCCCAGCGGCTCCACGCCCAGGCCGCCCAGCAGCTTGACGGCGCCGGGCGCGTCTTCGTGCTCGGCATACACCACCGCACCGAAGCGGCGCGGGTCGTTCAGCCGCAGTGTGCCGCGGCTGGTGACCAGGTCGAAATGATCGTGCTTGCCCGGCTCGGGCAGGTGCTCGGCGAAGCGCAGGCTGCCCGACATGCCCAGGTGCAGCAGCAGCAGCCCCGCGTCCAGGTCGATCAGGAGGTACTTGCCGCGCCGGCGCACCGAACGCACCTGGCGCCCGGCGAGGGCGGCCGGCTCGATGCCCAGGCCCCAGCGCAGCGGCTTGCCCAGGTGGACCGAGCGCACCTGCGCGCCGGCGATGCGGTCGGCAAATCCGAGGCGCGTGACTTCGACTTCTGGTAGTTCTGGCATGGCGGCGGAAGGTGGCAGCGAGGCTGCCGCGCCCCGGAAGGGCCATTGCAATCGTCGCCAAAGTTGCTTGGATTATTATGGTCCGATGACCTTTCCGCCCCGCCGACTCCGCCTTGCGGCGGTCGCGTTGCTAGCCATCAGCGCCTGCGCCTGCGCATCTCTGGACCCCTCTTCGCAGCAGGCCGCATCCCCTGGCCCGACGGCCCCCGCTGCCGCTGCGCCGGCGGCGCCGCCGTCCCCGACTTCGGTCAGCGCCGCACCGGCTCCCCAAGGCCCCCCGAGCGCTCCGCCGCCCAAGCCCGACGCGGAAAGCCAGGCGGTACCGTCGGCCATGACCTCGCAGATCTTCTACGAGGTGCTGGTGGGCGAGTTGACGCTGCGCACCGGCGATCCGGGCGCCAGCTTTGCGCTGATCCTCGATTCGGCGCGCCGCACGCGCGACCCGCAGCTGTTCCAGCGCGCCACCGAGATCGCCCTGCAGTCGCGCTCCGGCGAGGCAGCACTGACGGCGGCCCGCGCCTGGAAGCAGACCCTGCCCGACTCGCGCGATGCGCGCCGGCTCGAGCTGCAGATCCTGATTGCGCTGAATCGCCTGCAGGAAACCGTCGAGCCGCTGCGTGCGGAGCTCGCCGCCACGCCGCAGATCGAGAAGCCGGTGCTGATGAACGTGATCGCCCGCAACTACGCCCGCGCCAGCGACAAGAAGCTCGCGGCCTCGGTGGTCGAGCAGGCCATGTCGGACGAGCTGAAGTCGCCAGCGACGGCAGCGCCCGCCTGGGCCGCCATCGGCCGCGTGCGCCTGGCCGCGGGCGACCCGGCCGGCGCCATGGACGCCGCGAAGAAAGGCCTGCAGGCCGACGCCACGGCCGAGGCACCTGCCGTGCTGGCGCTGGAGCTGATGGACGCGAACCAGGCAGACGCCGAGCGCCTTCTCAAGGCCTACCTCGAGAGCCCGAAGGCCAGCCCCGACGTGCGCATGGGCTATGCGCGCGAGTTGGCGCAGGACCGCCGCTACGCCGAGTCGAGCAACCAGCTTTCGCTGCTCACGCGCCAGCAACCCGAGCTTCCCGAACCCTGGCTGCTGCTGGGCAGCCTGCAGGTCCAGGCCAAGCAGGACGCCGCGGCGGAGACCTCGGTCAAGCGCTACATCAGCCTGACGGAAAAGGCCGGCGACTCCGAGGAGCGCAGCCGCGGCCTCACGCAGGCCTACTTCGTCCTGTCCCAGACGGCGGAGCGGCGCAAGGACTTTCCGGCGGCCGAGGCCTGGCTGGCCAAGATCGACAACCCGGAAGATCTCTACGCCACGCAGCTGCGCCGCGCCGCGCTGCTCGCACGCCAGGGCAGGCTGGCCGAGGGCCGCGAGCTGATCCGCGCCCTGCCGGCCGCCACGGCGGACCAGCGCCGCCAGAAGCTCCTGGCCGAGGTGCAGCTGCTGCGCGACAACAAGAATTTCCAGGAGGCCTACGACCTGCTGGGGCAGGCCAGCGCCGCTGCCCCCGACGACGCCGACCTGATCTACGACCAGGCGATGGTGGCCGAGAAGCTCAACCGCATGGACGACATGGAGCGCCTGCTGCGCCGCCTGATCGCCATGAAGCCGGACAACCAGAACGCCTACAACGCGCTGGGCTATTCGCTGGCCGATCGCAAGGTGCGGCTGGACGAGGCCAAGACGCTGATCCAGAAGGCAGTGCAACTGGCACCGGACGATCCCTTCATCGCCGACAGCCTGGGCTGGGTCGAATTCCGCATGGGCAACAACCAGGAAGCCACCCGCATCCTGGAGGCGGCCTACAAGCAGCGGCCCGACCCCGAGATCGGCGCCCACCTGGGCGAGGTGCTGTGGGTCAGCGGCCAGCGTGACCGCGCCATGAGCATCTGGAAGGAGTCGGTGCAGGCCGACGCCGAGAACGAGACGCTGCAGGAGACCCTCAAGCGTCTGCGCGTGAAGCCGTGATCCGTCGCCGTGCAGCGATGGCGGCCGGCAGCGCCGCCTTCCTCGCCCTGCTGGCGGGCTGTGCCGGCGTCGGCGGCGCCGCGGCGCCCGACGCAGCGGCCGGCCACTGGAGCGGCCGCATGTCGCTGCGGGTGGACAGCGCGCCGCCGCAGAGCTTCTCCGCCTTCTTCGACCTGCGCGGCAATCCGCGCGCCGGCCAGTTGCAGCTCACCAGCCCGATCGGCAGCACGCTGGGCGTGGCCCGCTGGACGCCGGGCGAGGCCACGCTGCAGTCGGGCTCGGACATCCGGCAGTTCGACTCGGCCGAGGCCATGATCGAGGCCGCCACGGGCGCCGCGATTCCCCTGGACGCCCTCTTCGGCTGGCTCGACGGGCGCCAGCAGCCGGTCGCCGGCTGGCGCGCGGACCTGAGCCAGATCTCGGCCGGGCGCCTGCAGGCCGTGCGCGAGACGCCTGCGCCCGCGGCCGACCTGCGGATCGTGTTCGAGCGCCCCTGAGAAATGAAGGCGATCTACGACCTGGCCGCGCCGGCCAAGCTCAACCTCTTCCTGCACATCACCAGCCGCCGTGCCGACGGCTATCACCTGCTGCAGTCGGTGTTCATGCTGATCGACTGGTGCGACACGCTGCATGTCGAGTTGCGGGACGACGGCCAGCTGTCGCGCGAGGACCTGACGACGCCGCTGCCTGCCGACGACCTGGTGCTGCGCGCGGCCCGTGCGCTCCAGGCACATGCGCCAGCGGGGCTGGGCGCGCACATCGGCGTGGCCAAGCGCATTCCGGCGCAGGCCGGCATGGGTGGCGGATCCTCCGACGCGGCCACCTGCCTGCTGGCGCTGAACCGGCTGTGGAAGCTGAACCTGCCGCTTTCCACGCTGGAGAAACTGGGCCTTTCGCTGGGCGCCGACGTGCCCTTCTTCCTGCGCGGACACAATGCGTGGGTGGAAGGCATCGGCGAATCCATCACGCCCATCGAGCTGCCCGCTGCCGAGGTCGTGGTGGTCAAGCCCGAGGCCGGCCTGGACACGAAGTCGATTTTTTCTGCGGCGGATCTGGAGCGCGCCACAAAGCCTGCTATACTCTCTGGCTTTGCTGCATACGCTGCACAAGAGACGGAACGAATGTTCGGTTTCGGGCGCAACGACCTGCAGCCGGTTGCCCAGAGGCTCTGCCCGGCGGTCACCCAAGCCATCGACTGGCTGGGCACCCAGGGATTGAAGGCTCGGATGACGGGTTCAGGCAGCGCGGTGTTCGCCGCAGCAAGATTGCACGAGACGAAGCTGTCCGATGCGCCGCAAGGCTGGGCAGTGCGTCAATGCAGAAATTTGTCAGTCCATCCCCTGGCCGGATGGGCAGACAGCGACAATTCATAGGTCGCCGGATATTGTTCCGGTGTCCCGTGTAGGGGAGTCGCCAAGCTGGTTAAGGCACTGGATTTTGATTCCAGCATGCAAAGGTTCGAATCCTTTCTCCCCTGCCAAATTACTCGCACTGACCCACGAAGGCCCGAAAGGGCCGTTTTTCGCTTTGCCGGGACTCTAAATGCAGGCTCCACATCCTGATTTCATGGTTTTCACCGGCAACGCCAATCCGGGTCTTGCCGCCGAGATCGCCCACAACCTGGGTACCACGCTGGGCCAGGCGCGCGTAGGCCGCTTCTCCGACGGTGAAGTCACCGTCGAGATCAACCAGAACGTGCGGGCCCGCGACGTGTTCGTGGTGCAGTCCACCTGCGCCCCGACCAACGAGAACCTGATGGAACTGCTGATCATGGTCGATGCGCTCAAGCGCGCCTCGGCCGAGCGGATCAGCGCAGTGATTCCCTATTTCGGCTACGCCCGCCAGGACCGCCGCCCGCGTTCCAGCCGCGTGCCGATCTCGGCCAAGGTGGTGGCCAACCTGCTGCAGACCGTGGGCGTGAGCCGCGTGCTGACCATGGACCTGCACGCCGACCAGATCCAGGGCTTCTTCGACATCCCGGTCGACAACATCTACGCGTCGCCGGTGCTGCTGGGCGACCTGCGCGCCAAGAACTACGAAGACCTGATCGTGGTCTCGCCCGACGTGGGCGGCGTGGTCCGCGCCCGTGCGCTGGCCAAGCAGCTGAACACCGACCTGGCCATCATCGACAAGCGTCGCCCGAAGGCGAACGTGAGCGAGGTGATGAACGTCATCGGTGAAATCGACGGCCGCAACTGCGTGATCATGGACGACATGATCGACACGGCGGGCACGCTGGTGAAGGCGGCCGAGGTGCTCAAGGAGCGCGGCGCGAAGAAGGTGTATGCGTATTGCACGCACCCCATCTTCTCCGGCCCGGCGATCGAGCGCATCACGCAGTCGGCGCTGGACGAAGTGGTGGTGACCAACACCATCCCGCTGTCCGATGCCGCCGGCGCCTGCAGCAAGATCCGCCAGCTGTCGGTGGCGCCGCTGATCGCCGAGACGACGCAGCGCATCGCCAAGGGCGATTCGGTCATGAGTTTGTTTTCGGACCAGGACAACCTGTTCTAAGGCAGGGGTCGGGTCCGGACCAAGAGCGGGCTCCTTCGAAGGAGCCCATTTTTCAATAGGCGCCGCACTGGTCGCGGTCGGCGTCACTAGGAGTCAGCAATGAAATTCGTCGCTTTTGAGCGCGCCAAGCAGGGTACGGGTGCGAGCCGCCGTCTGCGCATCTCGGGCAAGACGCCCGGCATCGTCTACGGTGGTTCGGGCCAGCCGCAACTGATCGAACTCGATCACAACGCGCTGTGGCATGCCCTGAAGAAGGAAGCCTTCCACTCGTCCATCCTGGAGATGGACCTGGGCGGCACCGTGAGCAAGGTCCTGCTGCGTGACGTGCAGTACCACCCCTTCAAGCAGCTCGTGCAGCACATCGACTTCCAGCGCGTCGACGCCCGCACCCGCCTGACGGCCAAGATCCCCCTGCACTTCAAGGGCGAGGAAGAGTCCGAAGCCGTCAAGCTGCAGCACAACCTGGTCAACCACGTGATGACCGAGCTGGAAATCAGCTGCCTGCCGGCCGACCTGCCCGAGTTCATCGAGATCGACCTGTCGACCCTGACCGCCGGCGCCACGCTGACCGTCAAGGACGTGAAGCTGCCCAAGGGCGTGAAGTTCGTGCCCCACGGCAACAAGGTGAACCCGGTGGTCGTGTCCGCCGTGGCCCCGAAGGTTGAAGAAGAAGCCGCTCCCGCTGCTGAAGGCGCCGCCGAAGCTGCTGCTCCGGCCGCCAAGCCTGCCAAGGGCAAGAAGTAATCAGCGTTCCTTCACGGCAACGCGATCACAAGGAAACGGCCCGCACTGCGGGCCGTTTTTCTTTTTGTTTTTCCATAATTGCGCATGATCAAGTTGTTCGTCGGCCTGGGCAATCCGGGACCTGAGTACGAGGCCACGCGGCACAACGCCGGCTTCTGGTGGATCGACGAGCTCGCGCGCGAGCTCAAGGTGAACCTGGTGCCCGAGCGCGGCTACCACGGCCTTGCCGCCCGCGCGAACGTCGGCGGCCAGAGCGTGTGGCTGCTGCAGCCGCAGACCTTCATGAATCTCTCGGGCAAGTCGGTGGCCGCGCTGGCTCGCTTCTTCAAGATTGCGCCCGACGAAATCCTGGTGGTGCACGACGAACTCGACGTGCTGCCCGGCCAGGCCAAGCTCAAGTTCGGCGGCAGCCATGCGGGACACAACGGCCTGCGCGACATCCATGCGCAGCTGGGCACCGGCGACTACTGGCGCCTGCGGCTGGGTATCGGCCATCCGGGCGCCAAGTCCGAGGTGGTGGGCTGGGTGCTGAAGAAGCCGCTGCGCGAACACCGCGAGGCCATCGACGAGGCCGTCATGCGCACGCTCAAGGCAGTCCCCGCGATGGTCGCGGGCGAGATGGACAAGGCGACCTTGCTGGTCCACACCAGCAAGCCGCCGCGGCCCAAGCCGCCGCGCAAGGACCCTGGCGAAAACCGGCCCGACACGACAAACTAGCGGCATTCGAAAGAAGAGGGAGAGGGAGGAATGCATGCCGCGGCTGTCACCGCTTCATGTCGCGTGGGCTTGCGCAGCCCTGGCGGCTTCGACCATCACGTTCGCCGCACCCGGCATCTGGCGCTGCGGCAACAACAGCTACTCTGACATTCCCTGCGAGGGCGGCCTGCCCTTCAGCCCGAACGCCCCGCCGAGCGCGCAGCAGCGCGAGCAGGCGGACGAGGCGACGCGCAAGGACCAGGCGGCCGCCAGCCGCATGCAGCGCGAGCGCCTGCAGCTCGAGTCCACCGCGGCGCGCAACGCGACCGTCATCGGTCCGGCGAAGGGCGAGCCCGCCCCGGCCGCGTCGAAGAGCAAGGCCTCCAAGCCGAGCAACAAGAGGAAGAAAACCGGCGGCCCGGACGACGGCACCTTCGTGGCCAGCAGCGGGAAACCGGAGAAGGAGCCGAAAAAGCCGAAGCGCGCGGCCGACTAGACCTCGGCACCCGACGACGGCGCCGTGCCCTCGGGCGCCGGCGCCTTCTCGCCGCTGCTCGCCGCCTTGGCCGCAGCCAGCCGCTCGAACTTCTGCCACAGCGTCTCGCGCGACTCCACGTGTGCGGGGTTCAACGGAATGCACGCGACCGGGCACACCTGCACGCATTGCGGCTCGTCGAAGTGGCCCACGCACTCGGTGCACTTGTGCGGATCGATCTCGTAGAACTCCTCGCCCATCGAGATCGCGTCGTTGGGGCACTCCGGCTCGCACACATCGCAGTTGATGCATTCGTCGGTGATCATCAGCGCCATGGGGTCGATTATCCCAGCCCCCCGGGCGGCCCGCCCGGCGTCCTGGCCAAGGCCCTGCTTACAGTGAGCAACAATCCCCGCCGGCACAGGTTATGCTGCGGCCCGCCCTATGAGTCTGTTCCTGTTCAAGCGCATCCTGACGCTGATCGCCACCCTGGTCGGCACCTCGGTCATCGTTTTCCTGGTCCTGGAGATCCTCCCCGGCAACGCCGCCCAGATGCTGATGGGCGCAGACGCCTCGCCCGAAGCCGTGGCGGCGCTGGCCGCCAAGCTGGGCCTGGACCAGCCGGCCTGGACCCGCTACTGGCACTGGGTGGGCGGCATGCTCACCGGCGACCTGGGCAACAGCTACGCCTACGGCTCGCCCGTCATCGACCTGGTGCTGGAGCGCCTGGCGCTCACCATTCCCCTGGCGCTGATGGCCATGGCCTTCACCACCGTGCTCGCGCTCATCGTCGGCGTGACCGCGGCGGCCAGGCACAACAAGCTGGGCGACGTGGGCCTGATGGGCCTCACGCAGGTGGGCATCGCCATTCCCAACTTCTGGTTCGCCATCCTGCTGATCCTGGTGTTCTCGGTGGAGCTGCAGTGGTTCTCGGCCGGCGGCTTCGACGGCTGGAGCGAGGGCATCCTGCCCGGCATCAAGGCCCTGCTGTTGCCGGCCCTCTCGCTGGCCGTGGTGCAGGCGGCCATCCTGGCGCGCATCACCCGCTCGGCGGTGCTCGAAGTGATGCGCGAGGACTTCGTGCGCACCGCGCGCGCCAAGGGCGTGTCGCAGCGCGCGGTGCTGTGGGGCCACGTGCTGCGCAACGCCATGATCCCGGTGGTCACGGTGATGGGCCTGCAGTTCTCCGAACTGCTGGCCGGCACCATCGTGGTGGAGAACGTGTTCTACCTGCCCGGCCTGGGCAAGCTCATCTTCCAGTCCATCAGCAACCGCGACGTGATCGTGGTGCGCAACTGCGTGATGCTGCTGGCCACCATGGTGGTGATCGTCAACTTCGTGGTCGACGTCCTGTATGCCCTCATCGACCCGCGCCTGAAGGCGAGCGACATCTGACGACATGAGCAGCCTTCCCGCGAGCCTCCCCTCCACCTCCGTCCCGCAGCTGCCCGGCTTCTGGCGCCGCGCGCTGCATCACCGCAGCTTCGTCATCGGCGCGGTGCTCACCGCCCTGCTGGTGCTGGCCGCCGCGGTCTCGTACGCGTGGACGCCCTGGTCGCCCTACGAGATGGACATCGCCAACAAGCTCAAGGGCCCCGGCGCCGCGCACTGGCTGGGCACCGACGTGTTCGGGCGCGACGTGGCCTCGCTGCTGCTGGTGGGCGCGCGTGCCTCCATCCTGGTGGGCGTGATCGCGGTGGGCATCGGCCTGGTGGTGGGCACCGCGCTGGGCCTGCTGGCCTCGGCGCGGCGCGGCTGGGTCGAGGAAGGCATCATGCGCCTGACCGACTTCACGCTGGCCTTCCCCGCCATCCTCTCGGCCATCATGATGACGGCGGTGTTCGGGCCGGGCATCGTCAACGCGATCATCGCGATCGGCATCTACAACATCCCCACCTTCGCGCGCATCGCTCGGGCCTCGGCCAACGCGGTGTGGTCGCGCGAGTACGTGGCGGCGGCGCGGGCCAGCGGCAAGGGCTCGCTGGCCATCACGCTGCAGCACGTGCTGCCCAACATCTCGGCGGTGCTGATCGTGCAGAGCACCATCCGCTTCGCCATCGCCATCCTGGCCGAGGCCGCCCTGTCGTACCTGGGCCTGGGCACGCAGCCGCCGCAGCCCTCGTGGGGCCGCATGCTGGCCGAGGCGCAGACCATGATGTGGCAGGCGCCGCTGCTGGCGGTGTTCCCGGGCATGGCGATCGCGTTCGCGGTGCTGGGCCTGAACCTGCTGGGCGATGGCCTGCGCGACCTGCTGGATCCGCGCCTTGCCCGTGCCCGCTGACCTTCTCTTTTCCCGCATGCCACTGCTCGAAGTCAACGACCTGCACATCCGCCTGCAGACCCAGCGCGGCCCGGCCGACGCGGTGCGCGGCATCAGCTTCCAACTGGAGCGCGGCGAGACGCTGGGCATCGTTGGCGAGTCCGGCTGCGGCAAGTCGATCACCGTGCAGTCGCTGATGGGCCTGCTGCCTTCCACCGCGCAGGTCGGCGGCAGCATCCGCTTCGACGGGCAGGAACTGGTGGGCCTGTCCGACCGGGCGATGGACCGCATCCGCGGTGACCGCATCGGCATGATCTTCCAGGAGCCGATGACAGCGCTGAATCCGGTGCACACCATCGCGCGCCAGGTCGGCGAGCCGCTGCGGCTGCATCGCGGCCTCTCGGCGGCCGACGCGCGCAAGGAAGCGCTGGCGCTGCTGGAGCGCGTGGGCATTCCCGATGCCGCCTCGCGCCTCGATGCCTACCCGCACCAGTTCTCCGGCGGCCAGCGCCAGCGCATCGGCATCGCCATGGCGCTGGCCTGCGGGCCCGACCTGCTGATCGCCGACGAGCCGACCACCGCGCTGGACGTGACCATCCAGAAGCAGATCCTCGAACTGATCCAGGGCCTGGTCGCCGAGCGCGGCATGGCCCTGATCCTCATCTCGCACGACCTGGGCGTGATCGCCCAGACGGTCTCGAAGATGCTGGTGATGTACGGCGGCACCATCGTCGAGAGCGGCCCCACCGCCGCCGTGTTCGCCGACCGCGAGCATCCCTACACGCAAGGCCTCTTCGCCGCGCGACCTGCCCTGGGCGCTCCGCGCGGCCAGCGCCTGGCCACCATCCGCGGCAGCGTGCCCGAGCTGGTGGACCTGCCGCCGGGCTGCCCCTTCGCCGGCCGCTGCGCCTTTACCGAAGAGGTCTGCCACAACATCCGGCCCGAGGCCACGCGACTGGCGCACGGCCATGAAGTGCGCTGCATCCGGCTCGACGCGGTGCGCGAGGCCGCGCAGCACAAGGAGGCCGCATGAGCACGCCGCCGCTCCTCGAAGTCACCGACCTCGTGCGCCACTACAGCCTGCCGCGCGAGAGTCTGTTCACGCCGCCGCCGCAGGTGAAGGCCCTTAACGGCGTGAGCTTCGCGCTCGAAGCCGGCCGCAGCCTGGGCATAGTGGGCGAATCGGGCTCGGGCAAGTCCACCATCGCGCGCCTGGTGATGGCGCTGGACCAGCCCACCTCGGGCAGCGTGAAGCTGCTGGGCCGCGACCTGCATCGCCTGCCGAGGGAAGAGCTTCGCCTGGCGCGTCGCGACGTGCAGATGGTGTTCCAGGATCCCTATGGCTCGCTCGATCCGCGCCAGACGGTGGAACGCATCGTGGCCGAGCCGCTGGCGGCGCTGGCCGGCAGCTCGCGCGCCGAGCAGCGCGAGCGCGCCGCCGAATCGCTGGCGGCGGTGGGCCTGCGCAGCACCGACCTGCACAAGTACCCGCACGAGTTCTCCGGCGGCCAGCGCCAGCGCATCGCCATCGCGCGCGCCCTCATCACCCGGCCCAAGCTCATCGTGGCCGACGAGCCGGTGAGCGCGCTCGATGTGTCTGTGCAGGCCCAGGTGCTCAACCTCATGCAGGACCTGCAGCAGCAGTTCGGCGTGAGCTATCTGCTCATCAGCCACGACCTGGCGGTGGTCAACCACCTGTGCGACGAGGTCTGCGTGCTGCACCGCGGCCTGGTGGTGGAGCGCGGCGCGCCGGCGCAACTCTTCGCGCATGCGGAACATCCCTATACCCAGGCCCTTCTGGCCGCCGTGCCGCGCGCCGAGCCTCCCGTGCCTGCCTGAGATGTTGTAACGTTAATGTTTCCAATCCTTAATCCCTGTCCTGGAGCTTCGTCATGTTGAAACGCCGCACCCTCCTGACCACCGCCGCGCTGAGCAGCCTGCCGCTGGCCGTGCCCAGCGCCTTCGCGCAGGCCAACAAGAGCGCCATGGTGCTGGGCATGGCACTGGAACCGCCGGGACTGGATCCGACCGCCAACGCCGCCTCGGCCATCGGCGAGATCGTGCTCTACAACGTCTTCGAGACGCTCACCAAGATCAACGCCGACGGCAAGGTCACGCCGCTGCTGGCCGAGAGCTGGGAGATCTCGCCCGACCTGCGCACCTACACCTTCAAGCTGCGCCGTGGCGTGAAGTTCCAGAACGGCGAGCCCTTCAACGCGCAGGCCGTCAAGTTCTCCTTCGACCGCGCCGGCGGCGAGAAGAGCACCAACAAGGACAAGCGCACCTTCGCCAACCTGAGCACGCAGGTGGCGGACGACTACACCGTGGTGCTGATCAACAAGGAGATCGACCCTGACCTGCCCTTCCTGCTGGGCCAGGCCACCGCGGTGATCATGGAACCCAAGAGCGCGGAAGGCGCGGCGGCGCAACCGGTGGGCACTGGCCCGTACACCGTGCAGAACTGGGTCAAGGGCTCCTCGCTGGTGCTGGCGGGCTGGGACGGCTACCGCAACGCCTCGGCCATCAAGCTCAAGCGCGTGACCTTCCGCTTCATCTCCGACACGGCGGCGCAGGCCACCGCCGTGCTGGCCGGTGACGTGGACGCGTTCCAGCGCATCGGCACCCGCGTGGTGCCGCAGTTCAAGGCCAATCCGCAGTTCCAGGTCATCCTGGGCGGCTCGCGCGCCAAGACCATCCTGGCCATCAACAGCAAGAAGAAGCCGCTGGACGACGTGCGCGTGCGCCGTGCCATCCTCGCGGCCATCGACCGCAAGGCGGTGATCGACGGTGCCGCCGACGGCTTCGGCGCGCCCATCGGCAGCCACTACGTCCCCGGCGCGCCCGGCTATGTCGACACCCTGGGCATCAACCCCTTCGATCCCGAGAAGGCCAAGAAGCTGCTGGCCGAGGCCGGCGTGAAGACGCCGCTGGAACTCACCATGACCGTGCCCCCGCCGCCCTACGCGCGCCAGGGCAGCGAGGTGATCGCGGCGCAGCTGGCCAAGGTCGGCATCACCGTGAAGATCCAGAACGTGGAATGGGCGCAGTGGCTGGCCAACACCTACGGCGGCGCGCACAACTACGACCTGAGCATCGTCTCGCACGTGGAGCCCTTCGACCTGGGCAACTACGCCAAGCCGGACTACTACTGGGGCTACCAGTCCAAGGAATTCACCGCCGTGTTCGACAAGATCAAGAACACCGGAAGCGAGGCCGAGCGCAACAAGCTGCTGGGCGAGGCCCAGAAGATCCTGGCGCAGGACGCAGCCAACGGCTTCCTGTACCAACCGCAATTTCCCACCGTGGCCAAGAAGGGCGTCAAGGGGCTGTGGACGGCAATGCCGATCTTCTGCAACGACCTGTCGACGATGAGCTGGTGAAGAACGGCGAACTGTGTGGCCTGGGGGTCGCGGCACTGGTCCGCGGCTATGCCCAGGGGGCGCTGTCGCCGGTCGAGGTGACGCAATCGGTGCTCGACCGCGTCGAGAGCTGGGAAGGGCAACTGCAGGCCACCTGGCTGCTGCGCCCCGACCAGGCGCTGGCGCAGGCGCAGGCCTCCGAGGCGCGGTGGCGCCGCGGCGCGCCGCTGGGCCCGCTGGACGGCGTGCCGGTCAGCATCAAGGAGAACATCGCCACGCGGGGTGACCCGATGCCCGCGGGCACCGCCGCGGTGGACCTGGCGCCCGCAGCGGCCGACGCGCCGCCGGCCGCGCGCATGAAAGAGACGGGCGCCGTCTTCTTCGCCAAGACGACCATGCCGGACTACGGCATGCTGTCCTCGGGCCTGTCGAGCTTCCACCGGCTGGCGCGCAATCCCTGGGACCTCACTCGCACGCCGGGCGGCTCCAGCGCCGGCGCCGGTGCCGCTGCGGCGGCGGGCTACGGCCCCCTGCACCTGGGCACCGACATCGGCGGCTCGCTGCGGCTGCCGGCGAGCTGGTGCGGCATCTTCACGCTCAAGCCCAGCCTGGGCCGCATCCCGATCGATCCGCCCTACATGGGCCGCGCCGCCGGCCCGATGACGCGCACGGTGGCCGACGCGGCGCTGGCGATGCAGGTGCTGTCGCTGCCCGATGCGCGCGACAGCATGAGCCTGCCGGCTCAAGACATCCCCTGGCAGGACTTCGACGTCGAGCCAGGCCACCTGCGCGGCCTGCGCATCGGCCTGCTGATGGACGCGGGCTGCGGCCTGCCGGTGGATCCGCAGATCCGCGAGGCGGTCGAGCAGGCCGCGCGCCGGCTGGTACAAGCTGGTGCCGTCGTCGAGCCCATGCCGCCCTTCATGACCCCGGCCATGCTCGAGGGCATGGACCACTTCTGGCGCATGCGCTCGCTGGTGGACATGAAGGCCCTGCGACCCGAGCAGCGCGAGCGCGTGCTGCCCTACATCCGCCAGTGGGCCGAGAGCGCGGAAGGCTTCGGCGGCGACCACGTGTTCCGCGCCTTCGCCCAGTTCCACGCCACGCGCGTGGCCACGGTGCAGGCCTGCGCGCGCTTCGACTACGTGGTCTCGCCGGTGTCGCCCAACCTGCCGGTGGCGGCCGAGCTGCCCTCGCCCACCAACGACCCGCTGCGGCCGCTGGAGCACATCGGCTTCACCGTGCCCTACAACATGTCGGAACAGCCGGCCGCGTCCATCAACTGCGGCTACAGCAGCGAAGGCCTGCCGATCGGCCTGCAGATCGCCGGCCAGCGCTTCGACGACCTGGGCGTGCTGCGCGTGGCGCGCGCCTTCGAGCAGATCCGCGGAGAACAGCGTCCATGGCCGGAGCCGCCGCAAGGCTGAGGCAGGCGCTGGGCCGGCCGGAGGTGCAGAGCCGCGCCTTCCGCCTGGCCCTGTACGCCTCGGGCGCCACCATCGGCAGCTTCGCCGCCTACTGGAGCCTGCTGGCCTGGCGCCAGGGGCACATCCTGTTCAACGCGCGCAGGCTGCCGGTGGTCCACCTGTCGGACGCCTTCTCCATCTACTCGCACGTCGTGCCCGGCGGCATGGTGCGCGGCTACGTCTATCACCCGCAGGGCGAGGCGGCGCTGACCGACCTGTTCGTCTATTTCGCCGGGCGCAGCGAGGACGTGCGAGCCACCGCCCAGGCATTGCACTGGCTGCCCGAAGGCTTCGGCTTCGCGGCAGTCAACTACCGCGGCGTGGCCGACTCCGACGGTCATCCTTCGGAGATTGCCTCGGTGGAAGACGCCAACCGTCTCGCGCACCATCTGCGCAAGGCGTTCCCGCACGTGCGGCTCCACGTCGTGGGACGCAGCCTGGGGACCGGCGTGGCCATCCAGCTGGCAGCCCGCCAGGAGTTCGCGAGCCTGCAGCTGGTCACGCCCTACGACTCCCTGCTGGAAGTGGCCAAGGGCCGCTTCCCGCTGGTGCCGATGTCGCTGCTGCTGCGCAACCGCTTCCACTCGCTGGGACACGCGAAGGACGTGGCGGCCAGGACGCAGGTGCTGCTGGCCGAGAGCGACGACGTGGTGCCGCACGCGCGCTCCGCGCGCCTCATCGAGGCCTGGCCCACGCCGGTGAGCGTGCAGACCATCCCGGGCTCGGACCACCACGACATCATGCAGCTGGAAGAGACCTGGCTGCGGCTGGTGGACTTCGCGCTGACCTCGATCCTGCCGGAATCGAAGACGGCCTAGCGCAGCTGCTGAGCGAGCAACTCGCGCACGCGCGTCACCAGCTCGCTCTCGCCGCGCCGCGGCGCCAGGAAGTGGAAGTCCACCCGCGCCAGCGCCGGCAGGCCATGCGGCGGCGCCAGCGGCGCCACGCCCTCGGCCAGCGACGATGCATTGAGGCAGGCCACGCCCAGGCCGGCGGCCAGCGCCGACTGCAGGCCCGCCACGCCCGAGGCGACGTGCGCCACGCGGTAGTCCACGCCGCGCTTGCGCAGCAACTGCTCGGTGTACTGGCGCAGCGAGCAGTTCTCGGGCAGCGCCAGGAGCGCCAGGGGCTCGCCGCGCGGCGGTCGCTGCCAGTCGGGCGCGGCCATCCACGCCAGCGGCTCGCGGCGCAGCGCCTTGTGCGGCAGCCTCGCACCGCCCTCCACCTGCATCGACAGGCCGATGTCGATCTCGCCCCGCGCATGCAGGGCTTCGACCTCGCTGCTCTTCTTGATGATCACGTTCAGCCGCATGTGCGGATGGCCCTGCGCCAGCCGCGCCAGCAGCCGCGCGAGCTCGCCGGGCCGGAAGTAGTCGGTGACCGCGAGCCGCAGCTCGCCCTGCAGCGACTCGCCCCGCAGGTCGCGCAGCGCCTCGTCGGCCAGCGCGACCAGTTGCAGCGCGTGCCGGCGCAGCCGCTCGCCGGACGCGGTGGGCTGCACGCCTGTCTTGCCGCGCGACAGCAGGTCCTGGCCGGTGGATTCCTCCAGCTTGCGCATCTGCTCGCTCACTGCCGACTGCGAGAGAAACACGCGCGGCGCGGCGGCCGTGAGGCTGCCGGCGTCGAGAACCGCGAGGAAGGTGCGCAACTGACCCAGGTCGAGGCTCTGCATGTTTTCTATCCATTCGACAAACAGATGATTGCCATCATATCTTCCCGCTTTTCCTTTGGTTTGATCGTTCGCAGAATCACCCCATCGACAACCCGACTCCAAGGAAGACGCCATGCCCCACATCGTGATCCATCTCTCCGGACAGCCCGATGCCAAGCTCACCCGCCAGGTGGTCGAGCAGGTCGACGCGCTCACGCAGGAACTGCTGGGCAAGGAACTGCCGGTCATCGCCGCCACTGTCCAGTACATCCCTGCCGACCAGTGGTTCATCGGCGGCCGCACGCTGGCCGAGCTGGGCAAGTCGGCCTTCCACCTGGACATCAGCATCACCGACGAGACCAACACCAAGGCCGAGAAGGCGCGCTACCTGCGCGCGGTGTTCGACACCATGGCGCGGCTGCGGCCGGACCTGCACGAGGTGTCCTACGTCTACCTCATCGACGCCCGCGCCGCCGCCTACGGCTATGGCGGCCGGACGCAGGAATACCGCCACCAGCAGGCCGGCGTGTAGGGCTTGGCTCTCGGCGGCAGAATAGGCCGCATGCAAGACAGCCTCGGCAACACGCTCACGCTCGACGATCCCGCCAGCCTCGGCGCTGTGAACGACTTCGTGGAGGGATTCATCGCGAGCGAGGCGCGCGCCGCCAACATCCTGAGCGCTGCCGCGGACCCGAGTCCCATCGTGCAGGCGTACTGCGCCGCCCTGCACCTGTTCGCCGAATCGCACGAGGCGCGCCCCAACGCCCAACCCTTCCTGCAAGGCGCGCAGGCCGGCGCGGCCCGCGCCACGCCGCGCGAGCAGCGCTTCATCGCGGCCATCGCCGCGTGGGCCGAGGGCGACATGCACCTCGCGATCGCGCTGCACGAGGAGCAGGCACGGGAATTTCCGCGCGACCTGGCCTCCCTCAAGCTGGGCCAGTACCACGCCTTCAACGCCGGCAACTGCCCCGGCATGCTGCGCCTGGCCCTGGCCGCGCTGCCGGCTGCGGCCGACGTGCCCTACGTGCACGGCATGGCCGCCTTCGGCTACGAGCAATGCCACCTGATGCGCGAGGCCGAGTCCAGCGCCCTGCATGCCATCGCCCTGTGCCGCAAGGAGCCCTGGGCCCATCACGCGCTGGCGCACGTCATGCTCACCGAAGGGCGGTTGGACGAGGGCCTGGGATTCATGGAATCGGTGAGCGACACCTGGACCGGGCTCAACTCCTTCATGCTCACCCACAACTGGTGGCACGTCGGCCTCTTCCTCATCGACCTGGGCCGGGACGCCGAGGCGCTGTCGGTGTACGACCGGCACGTGTGGGGCGTGGAGAAGGGCTACTCGCAGGACCAGATCGGCGCCGTCTCGCTGCTGGCCCGGCTGGAACTGGCCGGCATCGAGGTCGGCGAGGCGCGCTGGAAGGACGTGGCCGGCTGGCTGGCCCCGCGCACGCAGGACCAGGTGCTGCCCTTCCTCGACCTGCAGTACCTCTACGGCCTGGCACGCGCCGGCCGACCCGAGGCGCAGGAGCTCGCGCGCAACATCGAGGCCTACGCGCCGGCGGCGCCGGCGTCCGTGCGCGCGGCGTGGACGCGCGTCTGCGTGCCTGCGGCGCGCGGCCTGCTCGCGCATGCCCGCGGCGACTGGGGCGGCGCAGTCGAGGGCCTGGGGGCGGCGCTGCCGCACCTGGTGGAAATCGGCGGCAGTCACGCGCAGCGCGACCTCTTCGAGCAGATCTACCTGGACTCGCTGGCGAGGAGCGGCCAGCCGGTACTGCTGGCGAGCGCGCAGGGCCTGCTGCAGCGCCAACTCAACGCGCAGCCGCAGTCTCGGCGGCTCGCGCGCCAGGCCAACGCGGTCTATGCGGCGCTGGGCTTGCCGGCCAGGTAGCGCTTCTGGTCGTAGGTGGGCTGCGCGGGCAGGTCCACCAGGTGCCGGGTGTCGGCCCAGTCGACGATCTCGATGGCCTCGGGCGCGGCCGGGTCCGCGATGCGGATGCGGTTGAAGCCCGCGTTGGGAATCTCGCTCTGGCGCGGCCCGTTCAGGCCCAGGCCGCGGGCAGTGCGCCACACCATGTCCAGCACGCCGCCGTGGGTGAACACCAGCACCGTCTGGCCCACGTGCGCCTTCGCGACCTGCGAGAGCGCGCCGATGATGCGGGTGTGGAACTGCCGCGCCGACTCGCCGTCGGGCATGGCGTTGTGCTCCTGGAACTTGAGCCAGTCTTCCCAGGCGCGGGGATGCTGCGCCTGGATCTCGTCGGCCCGCATGCCTTCGACCGCGCCGAAGTGCTGCTCGCGCAGGCCGGCGTCGGTATGGATCGCGAGCGACAGCTGCAGCGAAGTGGGCGCGGCCGTCTGCTGGCAGCGCATCAGGTCGCTGGCGACGAGGTGCTGCGCCTGCTCGCGCGCCATGCGCAGCCCCAGGCGCCGCGCCTGCTCGTGGCCCATGTCGTTGAGGGGAACATCGATGTGGCCCTGGAAGCGCAGCTCACGGTTCCAGTCGGTTTCGCCGTGGCGGATCAGGATGAGTTCAGTGGACATAGTGGATCGCAACCATTGTCCACGCGGGACGCCGGTTGCGCGAGCATGCGCGCGCCAGGTGACGCTGGAAAGACGGCGACTGTGGCGGGCGCGCCATGCTCACGCGCGGCGCGCCCCCTTCAGTCCAGAATGAGCTGCGTCTGCGTCACCACCGCGCAGAGCCGGCCTTCCGCATTGCGCACCGAGGTCTGCCACACCTGTGTGGTGCGGCCACGGTGCAGGGCCACGCTCTCGCCAGTGACGATGCTGCCGGCCTTGGCGCCGGCGATGAACTTGGTGCTGGAGTCGGTGGTGGTGGTCTTCTTGCCCGGCGGCAGGTTGAGCACGGTGCCCACCGCGCCCAGCGTGTCGGCAAAGGCCATGTAGGCGCCGCCGTGCAGGATGCCGCCCGCGGTGCACAGCTGCGGGCGCACCTCCATCGTGGCCAGCACGCGCTCGGGGCTCAGCTCCTCGAGCTTCACACCCATCAGCCCCGGAAAGAGGGGCTCCAGGTACTTCTGCATCGCGTCGCGGTCGATCATGGGGGGCTCTACTCCTGGGTACGGATCTCGACTTCGGCTTCGACCTCCACCGGAATGTCGAAGGGCAACTCGGCCATGCCGACCGCGCTGCGCGCGTGGGCCCCGATCTTGGGGCCGAAGACCTCCAGCACGAGGTCGGAAAAACCATTGATCACGCTGGGCTGCTGGTTGAAGCCCGGCGCCGAGTTGACCATGCCGAACACCCGCGTCCAGGCCGTGACGCGATCCAGGTCGCCCAGCGCGCGCCGCAGGCTGCCCAGGACGGACAAGGCCACCAGCCGCGCCGCGGCGGCGCCCTGTGCCACGTCGAGCTCGCGGCCCAGCTTGCCCAGCGGCCGGGCCAGCGAGCCGTCGGCGTTGGTGGGCCCGTGGCCCGAGATGAAGGCGCGGCCACCCTGCACGCGCACGAACTGGAAGGGAAGCACCACGCCCGGCGGCGGCTTCACGGGCTCCGGCAGTTGAAGGCCAAGCGCCTTGAGGCGCTGCTCTGCGGTGGGCATGTCGACGCTCCGATCGGCGGGAAGGTGGATGGGTGCGCGGGCATTGTGCTGCCGCCAACAGGCCCGGTCCAGCCGGACCTTTGCCTCCCGGGTCAAATGCGCGATAGTGGGGCCATGCACCCCACCCGCCTTCCCCGACTGGCCACCCTGGGCGCAGCCATCGCGCTGCTGTCGGGTTGCGCCGGACAGATGCAGCTGCTCGAGAACGGCCGCACCTATCCGGGCAGCTACAACTCGGCCTCCGGCACGGCCGAGGCCACCATCGACGGCGTGCACTACACGGGCACCTTCCGCAACCCGCCACCCATCGGCCTGGGCATCGGCGTGGGCGGCGGCAGCTGGGGCGGCGGCTTCGGCGGCGTCGGCGTCTCCACCGGCACCGGCTACGGGGGCGGCGGCTATGCGCTGCTGCGCTCGCCCGACGGCGCCAAGCTGGTCGAGTGCTACTTCTCCACCTCCTTGGGCAGCGGCCAGGGCCAGTGCATGGGGCCGGACGGGCGCCGCTTCGTCCTGGTGATCGGCGGCGGCTGACCCCCGCTTGGGCGCCCAAGCAGGCTGGCGCCAAACGTCGCACACTGCGGGCCCGCGGGCCTTGAACGGCGCGCGATCTCCCGTCCACTTCACGAGGCTTCACTCCATGCGTCTCAAGAAATTCGGCCGCACCGGCCTGTTCGTGTCCGAGCTGTGCCTGGGCACCATGACCTTCGGCGGCGAAGGCGAGTTCTGGGGAAAGATCGGCAACACGCAGCAGGCCGATGCCGAGCGCCTGATCGGCCGCGCGCTCGACGCCGGCATCAACTTCATCGACACCGCCGACATGTACTCGGGCGGCCTGTCCGAGACCATTCTCGGCCAGGCACTGAAGAACATGAAGGTGCCGCGCGAGAACGTGGTGCTCGCCACCAAGCTGTATGGCGAGACCGGCACCAAGGCCGCCAACTCGCGCGGCATGTCGCGCTACCACATCATGGACGCGGTGAAGGCCAGCCTCTCGCGCCTGCAGCTGGAGCACATCGACCTCTACCAGGTCCACGCCTTCGACCCCGCCACGCCCATCGAGGAGGCGGTGCGCGCCCTCGACGACCTGGTGCGCCAGGGCCACGTGCGCTACATCGGCGTGTCCAACTGGGCGGCCTGGCAAATCATGAAGGCCATCGGCATCTCCGAGCGGCTGGGCCTTGCGCGCGTCGAGTCCCTGCAGGCCTTCTACACCATCGCCAGCCGCGACCTGGAGCGCGAGCTGGTGCCCATGATGCACAGCGAGCAGCTCGCGCTGATGGTGTGGAGCCCGCTGGCCGGCGGCCTGCTGTCGGGCAAGTTCGGACGCCACGCGGGCCAGGACGCGGCCGCCGGCAGCCGCCGCGCGGTGTTCGACTTCCCGCCGGTGCGCCTGGAGCATGCCTACGACTGCGTGGAGGTGATGCAGGGCATCGCGCAGGCCAAGGGCGTGTCGGTGGCGCAGGTGGCGCTGGCCTGGTTGCTGCACCAGAAGGTCGTCACCAGCGTGATCATCGGCGCCAAGCGCATCGACCAGCTCGACGACAACCTGGCGGCCTGCCAGGTCGAGTTCAGCGCGGAAGAGTTGGCCGCGCTCGACAAGGTGAGCGCCCTGCCGCCTGAATACCCGGGCTGGATGTTCACCCGCCAGGGCGAGATGCGGCGCAGCCAGCTGGCACAGGCCCGCTAGCGTCCCGGAAACCGAGGCGCGGCGGGCGGCGCCGCGCCAGCTTGCGGCGTTGTCCGACAGGGCGGCGCGCGAAACTGCGGCAGCCTTGTCAGGTTTTGCTCGCCTTCTCCCGACAATGAAAACAACCGCCGCGGTCGACCCGCACGACTTCCAGCGCCTGCTGCGCCGCAACATCCTCCTGCCCATGATCGGCGGCGTGGTGGGGGCCGTGGTGTTCGTGGGTCTGATCGCCTACCTGCTGTCGACCATCGGCTGGGTCGAGCACAGCGACCGCGTCAGCCGCACCGTCGCCGAGATCCAGCGCCGCATGATCGACATGGAAACCGGCATGCGCGGCTATGTGATCGCCGGCGACGAGACCTTCCTCGAGCCCTACGAGCGTGCCGTGCCGCGCATCGCGGGCGACCTGTCCAGCCTGCGCGAGATGGTCGCCGACAACCCGCGCCAGGTCGAACGGGTGGAACGCATGCGCGCGCTCAACGACGCGTGGCTGGCCTTCGCCAAGGAGGTGATCGAGCAGAAGCGCAGCGGCAATGCGCAGGCCGCCGATGCGATCCGCCTGGGCCGCGGCAAGCGCATGACGGACGACCTGCGCGACGAGTTCACCTCCTTCGGCAACACCGAGCAGGCCCTGCGCGCGGCGCGCAGCAAGGAAGCCAACGGCACCGCGGTCTGGGTGGTGGGCCTGTTCGTCATCCTCACGCTGGGCAGCACCGCGCTCCTGGCCTTCTTCGGACGGCGCCAGCTGGTCATGCTTTCGCAGACCTACGACACCGCCATGAACGATCAGGCGCAACAGGCGGCGCAGCTGGAGCGCCAGGCCTGGATGCGCGGCGCGCAGAACGAACTGGGCGGCGAGCTGGTGGGCGAGCTCAACGCGCAGGAGATCGGCCGCAAGGTGCTGGCCTACTTCGCGCGCCACCTGGGCAGCCAGGTGGGCGCGATGTTCGTGCGCGAGCGCGACGGGTCGCTGCGGCGCGTGGCCAGCTACGGCTTCTCGGAAGAGGCCGAGGCGAGCGAGCAGGTCTTCCGCGCCGGCGCCAGCCTGGTGGGCCAGGCCGCGCAGGAGCGCCGGCCGGTGCGCGTGGACCCGGTCGAGGCCGGCTACCTGCGCGTGAACTCGGGGCTGGGCCAGATGGCGCCGCGTGCCGTGCTCATGCAGCCGCTGATGCACAACAGCCTGGTCAACGGCGTGCTCGAGCTGGGCCTGCCGGCCAGCCCCGACGAGCGCCAGGAGACACTGCTGCAGACCGTGGCCGAGACCATCGGGACCTCGCTCACCGCCGCGCGCTACCGCGAGCAGCTGCAGGGCGCCCTGGCCGAGACGCAGCAGCTCAACGAGGAGCTGCAGGTGCAGCAGGAAGAACTGCGCACCGCCAACGAGGAGCTGGAGGAGCAGTCGCGCGCCCTGCGTGCCTCGCAGGCCCAACTGGAGAACCAGCAGGCCGAGCTGGAGCAGACCAACACGCAGCTGTCCGAGCGCAGCGAGACGCTGGACCTGCGCAACGCCGCGCTGCGCCACGCGCAGCGCGAGCTCGAGGATCGCGCCGAGGAACTGCAGCGGGCCAGCCGCTACAAATCCGAGTTCCTGGCCAACATGTCGCACGAGCTGCGCACGCCGCTCAACAGCGCGCTGATCCTGGCCAAGCTGCTGGCCGACAACCCGCAGGCCAATCTCAGCGAGGAGCAGGTGCGCTATGCCGAGTCGATCTACACCTCGGGCAACGACCTTCTCACGCTCATCAACGACATCCTGGACATCTCCAAGGTGGAGGCCGGCAAGCTGCAGCTGTCAGTGGAGCCGACGCCCGTGTCCGCCCTGGCCCAGGCCCTGGAAGGCACCTTCGCGCCGCTGGCCGCGGAGCACGGGCTGGGCTTTCGCGTCGAACTGCGGCCGGGCACGCCCAAGATCCTGCACACCGACCGCCAGCGGGTCGAGCAGGTGCTGCGCAACCTGCTGTCCAACGCCATCAAGTTCACCGAGCGCGGCGAGGTCTCGCTCACCGTCACCGGCACGCCCGAGGGCGGTGCGCGCTTCGACGTGATCGACTCGGGCATCGGTATCCCGCCTGACCAGCAGGAGCTGATCTTCGAGGCCTTCCGCCAGGCCGACGGCACGCCCAGCCGGCGCTATGGCGGCACGGGGCTGGGGCTGTCGATCTCGCGCGATCTCACGCAGTTGCTGGGCGGCGCGATCACGGTCAGCAGCACGCCCGGGCACGGCAGCACCTTCACGCTGACGCTGCCGGCCGCGGCACCGGAGGGCCGGACGCTGAGCGGGCCGAGCTCGCTGGCGCCCGCCCATGCGCCCGTTCGCCCGGCATCCGCGCCGCCCGCACCCGCTTCGCGCCCGCCTGCCGAAGCCGCGCCCGCCAGGCCGCCGGCGCCGGCCTTCGAGGACGACCGCGGCCTGCCGGCCGGCGATGCGCGCCGCGTGCTGGTGATCGAGGACGAGCCCCAGTTCGCCCACATCCTCTACGACCTCGCGCACGAACGCGGCTACCGCTGCCTGGTCGCGCAGGGCGCGGCCGAGGGCATGGAGCTGGCAGCCGCGCACCGGCCGGACGCCATCCTGCTGGACATGGGTCTGCCCGATGGCCCCGGTCTGGGCGTGCTGGAGCGCCTGAAGAACGACCCGCGCACGCGCCACATCCCCGTGCACGTGGTCTCGGCGCACGACAGCTCCGAGGCCGCGCTGCACATGGGCGCCATCGGCTACGCGAAGAAGCCCACCACGCGCGAGGAACTGCATGAGGTGTTCCGCCGGCTGGAGGACAAGCTGGCGCAGAAGGTCAAGACGGTGCTGGTGGTGGAGGACGACCCGCTGCAGCGCGAGGCGGTGATGAAGCTCATCGCCGACGAGGACGTGCAGATCACCGCCGTCGAATCCGGCGAGGAGGCGCTGGCCCTGCTGCGCGAGCGCGTGTTCGACTGCATGGTGACCGACCTGCGCCTGGCGGACATGCAAGGCAGCGAGCTGCTGCAGCGCATGTCCTCCGAGGAGATCGTCTCCTTCCCGCCGGTGATCGTCTACACCGGCCGCAACCTCACGCGCGACGAGGAGATGGAGCTGCTGCGCTACTCGCGCTCCATCATCATCAAGGGCGCGCGCTCGCCCGAGCGGCTGCTCGACGAGGTCACCCTTTTCCTGCACAAGGTCGAGACCGACCTGTCCAGCGAGCGCCAGAAGATGCTGCGCGCGGTGCGCGGGCGCGACCGCGTATTCGAGGGCCGGCGCGTGCTGCTGGTGGACGACGACGTGCGCAACATCTTCGCCCTCACCAGCGCGCTGGAGAGCCGCGGCGCGGCGGTGGAGATCGGCCGCAACGGCCGCGAGGCGCTGGAGAAGCTCGACGAGGTCGAGGACATCGACCTGGTGCTGATGGACGTGATGATGCCGGAGATGGACGGCCTGGAAGCCACCCGCCGCATCCGCCAGGACCCGCGCTTTGCCAAGCTGCCGGTGATCGCCGTGACGGCCAAGGCCATGAAGGACGACCAGGAGCAGTGCCTGGCCGCCGGCGCCAGCGACTTCCTGGCCAAGCCGGTGGACCTGGACCGCCTGTTCTCGCTGCTGCGCGTGTGGATGCCGCGCATGGAGCGCCTGTAGATGTCGCGCCCGCCCTCTTCCCTGCCGCAGGCACCGGCAGCGGTTCCCGCCGATGCGGACGACCCGGCGGACGCGCCCACGAGCGCCTCGGCCATCGAGCTGCGCCTGCTGATGGAGGCCATCTACCTGAAGTACAGCTACGACTTCCGCGACTACACCGGCGCCTCGCAGAAGCGGCGTGTGCAGTACGCGCTCGCGCAGATGCAGCTGCCCAGCATCTCGGCGCTGCAGGAGCGCATCCTGCGCGAACCGGCGATGTTCGCGCGGTTGCTGCAGTACCTCACCATCCCGGTCAGCGAGATGTTCCGCGACCCGGCCTACTTCCTGGCCATGCGCCGGCAGGTGGTGCCGCACCTGCACACCTACCCCTCCGTCACCGTGTGGGTGGCCGGCTGCAGCACCGGCGAGGAGGTCTACTCGCTGGCCATCCTGCTGCGCGAGGAAGGCCTGCTGGCGCGCACGCGCATCTACGCCACCGACATCAACCCCGAGTCGCTCGCGCTGGCGCGCCAGGGCATCTTCCCGCTGGAGGCGGTGCGACGCTACACCGCCAACTACCAGCAGTCGGGCGGCACGCGCGCCTTCTCCGACTACTACACCGCGGCCTACGACGCGGCGCGCTTCGACCCCTCCCTGGTCGCCGACGTGATCTTCGCGGACCACAGCCTGGCCACCGACAGCGTGTTCGCCCAGACCCAGTTCATCTCCTGCCGCAACGTGCTCATCTATTTCAACCGCGCGCTGCAGGACCGCGCGCTGGGCCTCTTCCACGAATCGCTCTCGCACCGCGGCTTCCTGGGCCTGGGGGCCAAGGAGAGCATCGACTTCTCCGGCTACGCCAGCCGCTTCGAGCCGCTGGCGCGCAACGAGCGGCTCTACCGCAAGGCCTCGTGATGAGCCGAAGCGACCTGGCCCTGCGCATGCGCGCGATCGAACTGGTGACCATCGGCGCCTCCGCCGGCGGAGTGGATGCGCTCATCACCCTGCTGTCCGAATTGCCCGCGGGCTGGCGCCTGCCGATGGTGGTGGTGCTGCACCTGCCCGAGGACCACGAGAGCCGCCTTCCGGCCGTGTTCGCCGACCGTCTGCACCTGCCGGTGCAGGAGGCGCAGGACAAGGCGCCGGTGATGCCCGCCACGCTCTATTTCGCCGCGCCTGGCTACCACCTCTCGCTGGAGCGCGAGCGCTGCTTCTCGCTCAGCTGCGAGCCGCCAGTGCTGTTCTCGCGGCCGTCGATCGACGTGCTGATGAGCTCGGCCGCCGACGCCTACGGCCCGGCGGCGGCCGGCCTGCTGCTGACCGGCGCCAACGACGACGGCGCCCAGGGACTCGCGCAGATCCGGCGCGCCGGCGGCATCACCGCGGTGCAGGACCCGCAGCAGGCGCAGTCGCCCACGATGCCGATGGCCGCGCTGCGCCTGCACAAGCCCGATCTGGTCGCGCCCCTGCCCGGCCTGCGGGACTTCCTCGTCCAGATGGATGCCTGCCATGCCCAGTGAGGTCGAAGCCAAGCTGCTGATCGTCGACGACCTGCCGGAGAACCTGCTGGCGCTGGAGGCACTGGTGCGCGGCCACGGCCGCCCCGTGTTCGAGGCCCGCTCGGCCGAGGAGGCGCTGGACCTGATGCTCACGCACGAGTTCGCGCTGGCCATCCTGGACGTGCAGATGCCCGGCATGAACGGCTTCGAGCTGGCCGAGCTGATGCGCGGCACCGAGCGCACGCGGCACATCCCGATCATCTTCGTGAGCGCGGCAGGGCGCGAACTCAACTATGCCTTCAAGGGCTACGAGAGCGGCGCGGTCGACTTCCTGCAAAAGCCGCTGGACCCGCACGTGGTGGCCAGCAAGGTCAACGTGTTCGTCGAGCTGCACCGGCACAAGAAGGCCCTGCACCGCGAGGTGGAGGCCCTGGCCGCGCTGCACCGCAAGCAGGAGGCGCTGGTGCAGCAGTTGCAGTCCACGCAGCGCGAGCTGGAGCGCGCGGTGCGCATGCGCGACGACTTCATGTCGATGGTCTCCCACGAGCTGCGCACGCCGCTGAATACGCTCTACCTGGAGACGCAGGTGCGCAAGCTGCACCTGAGCAAGGGCAACACGGTGCACTTCGGCCCCGATCGGTTGCCCGCGATGATCGACCGCGACCAGCGCCAGATCCAGAGCATGGTGCGCCTGATCGACGACATGCTCGACGTCACGCGCCTGCGCAGCGGCTCGCTCACGCTGCAGCCCAAGCCCATGGACCTGGCCGCGCTGGCCCGCCACGTGGTCGAGAACCTGGCCCAGCAGATCGACGCCGCCGGCTGTGCGGTCATGCTCGACGCGCCCGAGCCGGTGCACGGCAGCTGGGACGAGTTCCGCATCGAGCAGGTCGCCACCAACCTCATCACCAACGCGCTGCGCTACGGCGGCGGCAATCCGGTGCACATCCGCGTGAGCCGCTGCGACGACTGGGCCAACCTGGTCGTGCGCGACGAAGGCATGGGCATCGCCCCGGCCGACCAGCAGCGCATCTTCGAGCAGTTCGAGCGCACCGAGGCCAGCCGCAGCAAGGCCGCGGGCCTGGGGCTGGGGCTGTACATCACGCGCCAGATCGTGCTGTCGCACGGCGGCCAGGTCGAGGTCTGCAGCCGGGCCGGAGAAGGCGCCACCTTCACCGTGCGGCTGCCGCTGGTGGCCACTTCGATCACGCCCGACGATCCGCGGGCCGGCGACGCAGCGCAGTAGGCCTGCTCCTACAACCATCAAGAACCGGCACGCCTATGCTTGATCCTCTCATGAGCCTGAACGTCCTGATCGTCGACGACAACGAAGCCGCAGCCGACCTGCTGGGCGAGTTGCTGCAATTGCAGGACCACCATCCACGCTGCGCCTACACCGGCCAGCAGGCCCTGGACGCTGCCGCCAGCACCGACTTCGACATCGCGCTGGTCGACCTCACGCTGCCCGACATGCCGGGCACCGACGTGGCGCAGCGCCTGCGCCCCAGCGGCAAGGACACACCGCTGCTGGTGGCCGTGTCGGGCCACGCGCCCTCGGACGCCTCGCGGGCGGTGTTCGACCACCACCTGCAAAAGCCGATCGACTTCGAGGCGCTCGACCGGATCCTGTCGCAGGCGGCCTAGTCGGCGTAGACGCCGGCGGCCTTGATGACCGGGCCGAAGCGCGCGACTTCAGCCTGCACGAACTTCTTGTGCTCGGCCGGCTCCACGCGCTTGTCGGCCACCACCACCGCGCCCAGGCCTTCCTG